>Ga0192241_10886_pt1 | contig 10353 bp, 21 predicted proteins | sample Koala_Koa27_I3_FD_131239 | JGI IMG/M metagenome (GOLD analysis project Ga0192241, IMG submission 131239) | Enriched cells from koala feces incubated with labeled cellulose particles, San Francisco Zoo, California, United States - Koala_Koa2-7_I3 ... | reverse complement strand
ATATTTGTATTATTATTGTCAAGCGTTTCTGCTATAAATCCATTATGTTCCAAAAGAGAATAATAAATATAGGGCTATCGCCAAGTGGTACCTGCATCTGGCAGTTCAAACCTGCCTAGCTTAAGTGCACCCAATTTTAAAAGAAAGGATGTGGTTTTATGTCACAATACGTGATTACCGATGGTTCCAGATATATTTATAAAAACCATAGTAACAAAGCAGTGCTAAATGTTATTTTGGAAAAGAGAATAAGTGAAACGGTGGCGGACGAAATAAGAAGTGTAATTGAAGCAATGGATAGACGCACATATGAGCCAAGAAAATTAACGGAACTGTTTGATTTGTAAACTATATATTAAGGGGTAAGTTTTATGGAGTTAACAGAGAAGCAACTGCAAGCAATTGAATACTACTGTGGAAACAATATGGTAAAGCTTAAGCAGATTGCTTATCCAATCTTTATTAAATTTGGGGGGATCACACCCAAAGACTATGATGACTTTTACAGTGAAGCCAACAAAACAGTTCTGGGTGCAGTACGTATTTTTGATGATTCCAAAGGCGATGATTTCGAGAAATTTCTCAAAGGGTGCCTATCCAGAAAGTTTAAAACCCTAATGACACGCAGAAACAGGAATAAAAGAATTGCGGATAGAACGTGTACTTCATTGGATTCCCCAATTGGAGATGAAAATGGAATAACCTTATCCGATGTACTTCCATCCGGGTTTGACATTGAGTTAGAGCTGGCTGAAGAAATTGGTATTTCGTCCGGAAGTAAGATGGACAAATATCTTGAAAAGCTATCCAAAAGGCAGAGACAAGTTGCTGGTTACTTGTCTGACGGATATAAACCGTCAGAAATAAAAGAATTACTACATATTTCAGAGAAAGAATATTCAGATTGCATGATGGCAATCCGGGCATATAAAAACATAAAAATATTATTATAAACTATTGGGAGGATTTATACATGGTAGAACCTATCAGGGAGCACACTTATTCTCTTTCTGCGTATCTAGACGCTACCAGAGAAGAAGATATTAGAGAAGACCAGGATGTTCAAAGACTATCAGGACAGTGGGACACAAGTATGATCAATGAGTTGGTTTATACGGTTCTTACTAGGGACTATATCCTCCCAATCATTATAGGAGAAGAGGATCTGGATGGCGGAATGACTCAGCTGTGGTTAGTTGATGGTGTGCAAAGGACATCCAGTTTTATCCTGTTTCGCTTTGGCAATTATAAAATCACCTCTTCGATATCTGAATCGCACAAGACTGTAGAATATCAGGTTAAGTGTATTGATAAACAAGGAGAATTTGTAAAAGATGATGATGGAAATTTTGTGTATGAAACTAAAACATGTAATTTGGTGGGTAAAACCTTTGAAAACCTCCCAAAAGAACTGCAAAAAGAGTTTGATAAATATCAGATAAAGACAGTCATTCATCAACACTGCACAATGTTTAAGATTTCAGAACTAGTACGCCGATACAATAATCATAAAGCTATGAATGCTGCACAAACAGCATTTACATTTGTAGATAAGTACGCTAGACGTATTAGAACGATTACTGAGCACAAATTTTTTATAGAATGTGATGGATTTTCTGAAAAAGAAAAGAGAAGTGGTGTATATGAACGCGTTGTATGCGAAACAACTATGACTATGTTTCACTTAGACGACTGGCAGAAACAAAGTAAGAAAATGGGGGTGTATTTGAATGAACATGCATCTGATGACGAGTTTGATCAGGTTAATAGTATTGTTGATCAGGCGCTTGATATGGGGCTTGCGTCATATAAGCAGATATTTACCGCAAAAGATGCGTTTATCTGGTTTGCATTATTACATCGATTTAACAATATCGAATCTAACAGCGAGAGATTTATCGCATTTCTTGATGCCTTCGTAAATGAATTACACAGTAAAGTTATAGATGGCGTATCCTTTGACGAAATTAATGCCAATAGGGCCACTAAGGATAAGACAGTAATCAAAAGAAAACTAATATTGCTTGAAAAGTTGATGAGGGATTTCTTACATATTGAAGATGCGATAATGGAAAGTGATGAGGAGTTTATTGCCGAAAATGTAGAACTAAATAATGAGATTGTTGAAAACGATTTTGATTTCTACAATCAGATGTTGGATGATTTAGAGGAGAATACAATAAAAGATGGATCAAAACTTTTGAATCCAGATAATCGGCGATCATTACTGGCGCTGGTCGCTTATTCAATCAAAAATGACATTGATTTGGATGATTGGATGTTAGAATACGCCAAAGAAAACAATACATACTTTATGGATCAGAAGAAGAATTATATACATATGAAACAGGATTTGGAGAAGTATTTAGAGAAGAAGGGAGCGGCAGCGTGATTCCAACCAAATTGTTTATGGCAGTTACTCCAGACGAGTATGAATTACCTTTAGCTCCGCCTGATACGGCTAAAAATTTAGCTGAACTATTTGGTACTACTCCTAATAACATATGGTCACAGGTTAGCCATCAAAAAACGAGAGGCGGTCAGAAAAGAGCAAATTATCATAATGACATTGGTGTACGATTCGTCTCGATTGGTAAGATTTGAAATAGAAACTCAGGTACTACCAGAGTTGGCGTGTAAACTGACAAATTAACATTTAGCAGCCGACTGCTAAGTGTCGGAGAAAAGAGGATAATATGGCACAGACAACAGTATTTACTTGCGATATTTGCAAACAGAGTAAGAGCAGAGATGATTTGGAAAAAATAACAATCAAGTCAGAGGGAATAAGGATGAAGGGCATTGGGTATAACGGAATTACCGTTGATATTTGTCCGGACTGCTTGAAGAAAAAAGGGTTCTGTGTAGAGCCAAAATCCACAGATGAAGAGGACGATCTGATGGCAAAGCAAAATAAAACAACCCTTGAAGATAAGTTCTATGAAATTCTGGAAGATATGGGAGTAGCATTTGTCGAGCAAACTGATATCAGCAGTATTAGCATTTGAGAGGTGAGCCATGAGGTTAATAAAAGATATTTTAGTTATACTGGTCAAATCGCTTTTGGTTACTATTATGGGGCTTGTATTTGTATTGGCTTACGCAGGGATCGTATGGATGCTTGGTGGGAATATACCGACATATACAGCGATATACTCCAATGGCGCTTTATTAATCGGATTTGGCGTAGGCGCATTATTGGTCAGGTAATTAACATTTTCGGTAGAACCGGAGGAAAGGATAGAGATGAGACTGATAGATGCTGATAAGCTGAAGGAATATCTTACTCATGCACGGAATTTAAATAAGCTTTACGGAAAAGGAATAAATCTTATGATTGATGACCAGCCTACTGCGTTTGATGTAAATATTGTTATAGAACAGTTAAGAAAGGCAGAATACAATCATGCTGATTATGGACATGATTATGCAATCGACACAGAGACAGCCGTAGATATTGTTGAGTTGGGCGGGATTACTTACCAAAACTGACATTAACTAAAAAGTGTATACTTATGCGTACTGGTGCGCATAGGAAGGAGGCAGAGGCATGTCACGACCAAAGAAGGACGGAGAAAAGTATGTGCGGCAGAACGTCAGCATGGATCCGCAGCAATTGGAACGGCTGACTACTTACTGCCAGAAAACAGACAGGCCGATAAGCTGGGTAATCCGGCAGGCCCTGGATAAGTACTTGGATGATAATGTTGCATAGCGGTGTGTATAAGTGCGCACCGTTGCGCAACAAAACTGATATATAAGAAAAAAACAAACCGTGATTTCATTTGAGAGCAGGAGAGAATTATGAGTGAATGGGGCAAGAAAGTTCCTGGATGTGCCTTTTGCGTACATTCCAATAAAAAAAATGAAGTGTTATCCGGAATCAGAGGATTGTAAAAGTGAGTATGATTTAGAAGAGAAAGACTTCTATGTAGAGTGCAATTGCGATTTTTATGAGAAGAAATAAAGTTAGATGAAACTCGCATTTAGTCTAATGAAAGGGCGAAAAAAATGTTAGAGCAGTTAATTAAGTTATTGGGAAGAGACAACGCACAGAAATTAGAAGATGGAATTATAGATATCGTTTTAGAACAAATCAGAAATGATTTTACAGGCTATTCGCGATACATATTAGATCCAGATGATATTACGGTATTTACAGAACGGTGTAAGGAGAAGGCCTTTAAAAACATTGAATCTGAATTGGTAAAAAAGATGGAAGATACTATGCGGAAATCATTATTACAACTGAATGAAGAATAAACATCCATTTCATTGTAGAAAGTGAGAAAAATATGATAGTAAAAAGAGAAAAATATTATACAAAATATTGGAATACTGGAAATTCAATCTATGACCATCACAGTCAAAAAAGAAAGAGAACTACGTATTGGTTATTCGGAATTATACCTGTATTTATTAATATTGAAGTATTGAGTGGAGACTACGAATAAAAGAGTTATTTTGTTTGGTCGTTAGGAGAAGATATATCCGGTGGAAGAAAATACACTGAGAACATTAGGTACTGCTTACATATAGGTAAGTATTCCGAGGTGGGTAATTGTCAATAAAGCCGTAAACGCGATGATGGGTCAGAGCCGGTAAGAGAAATTGATTAAACCACGCATTCTGTTTGCAGTAGGTGAGAAGCCTTGCACGACCAGTTAAGAAAGGAAAATTTATGAGCCGAGGATTAAATCAACAGGAAGTACAGGAACCTGTTGAATATATAAAAGAAAACAATAGTTGGTACAATCTGTATGAATGTCTTCAGCGTGGCAGGAAAGTTCCCAAATATTACACAATGCAATATGACACACGTACTAATAATATGTGGAGAATATGTTTCTATCAGATAACAGGAAACGGTTGTCACTATAAATCAAATGAAGAAGTGGTATTTAGGACAGAAAATGGTTATGACCTAAAGCAGAGAATATATGATTGGCTGGATGAGGTTAGTATAGAATAAACGCAGTTTCTTCGGTTTAGAGAGGGGAGAGAATTATGACTATGCATAGACCGATATGGGTACAGAAACTTGCGGACAAGAAATTAAAAGAACTTCTTGAAAAGATAGATAACTTATAAAATACTGGTGTCACCGATGATGAGGAGTTAATTAATTTGTCAGACACATGGTATGATAATAAAGTTGGAATGGAGCGATTCATGTCGTTATCTATAGATGTTTGGAAAGAAGCAGCGTTAAGATTTTATACTAGGAGTAAGTGAGATGAAAACTCTCACACGAACACATAGACGGTGGAAATGCAAATTTCAAGGGAGAGGTATTTGTGAATGAGAAAATAGGAAAATGGAAAAATAGAGCGGAATACAACGACCATTTGTGGGCCGAGTGTTCAGAATGCGGTTTTAAAGTCGAAAATTATAATGCAGTTAATACTGGATACTCAAGTGATGACTATGTAGGGCTTAAGTATAAATATTGCCCTATTTGTGGGACTCGTATGAGTATTTGATGATAAGAAGAAATCAGGATTTCAAGGAGGATTAGAATGACAGTAGAAGAAAAGGCTAATGAATTGAATTGTATTTGTGATAGATATTATGAATGTTCTGATTGCCCTATTGAAAGGGTATTTCCTGTACATAAGTGCGGCAACGGAAAAGATTATGATGTGCATAATAAAAATTGTGTATCTGAAGATGAAATTAACAAAATTTGTGCGTTATTAAATATTGGTGAAAGAGAAGAGGATATTACAATGAAAATAATCAAAGAAGTAAACATACTTGTACCAAACAAAGTGGTTGAAGTTACCTTCGTGGATGGAGATAAACAGAAAGCCGTTTGTCAGGAACCAGATGTATTCAACTTGGAGCAGGCTGTTTCTATTTGCCTGACAAAACATCTACTTGGTGGAACCGGCGCTTATAATAAGGCGGTAAAAAACGGTATCAAAGTTTATGAAGAGAACCAGAGAGAGAAGTGGAGAATAAAAGCTGAAGAGGAACGCATTGCTAGGAGGCGTGCTAAGAAAGCTGCTTATATGAAACGGAGAGCAGAAAAACGTAGAGAAGAGCAGATTGAAATTCAGAAAGAAGCGTATGTGAGAGCAATGAGAGAAGTAAGTGTCACTTCCAATTAAACAACTAAACTGACTGGTTTCTCTAAAGTGGCAATTATAAAACAAGGGTATAAAAAACCGAGCTTATTATTAACAGATTGGAACTTTCTATTTCGGCTACGATGTTGCGTCAGTATATGGTAGAAGATAGACGTAGGGAGTGGATGAAGTGGGTTAATCCCAAGTTACACAAGATGTACGATGAACTTAGAAGAGAATTAATGAGTGTGGAATTCTATTCAAATCTTAAGGGCTAATTCAAGCCAATTGATTCCATAAAGAATTGAATATTAGTCAGTTAAATCTGGCAGGAAATAATGCTTTCATGTGATGGTTGCAAACATTGTATTTAAGTGTAAATAATAATTAAATGAAAGGAATGTACAAGTATACCGGTATAAATAAGCTATGCATAGCCTTGGAATATAAGGTTTTTGAAAAATAAAGAAGAAAGCGTTAAATGTAGAGAGGGAATCAATGTCCTCAGTTTATGTGATGGTATGTCATGTGGACATATTGCGTTAGATAGAGCTGGGATTAGGGTAAATAAATATTTCGCTGCTGAAATAAAAGATATTGGAATTAAGGTGACAAAACAGAATTACCCTGACACTATACATATTGGAAATGTAAATAAAATTACATACAAAAATGGAGTATTACATACGGAAATGGGGAGTTTTGAAATAGATATTGATTTAGTGATATTTGGCTCTCCTTGTCAGTCGTTTAGTATTGCTATGAAAACAGATATGCGAGTTGGAATAAAAGACAAAGAAAGATCTGGGCTCTTTCTGGAGTGTCATAGGATTCTAAGTGAAGTACGTTCAAAGTATTACCTGATGGAGAATGTGGCAAGTATGTCCCAAAATGATAAAAATTTTATCTCTAATTTAATGGGAGTACATCCACAAGAAGTAAATGCAGATAAAGTATCGCCAGAATTAAGAAAACGTTTATTCTGGACTAATTTAAAACCTAAAAGCAAGATTGAAGAAAAGGATATTCAGCTTAATAATATTCTGCTTGATGGATGGAGTGATCGAACTAAAGCAAGATCATTATTGGTTAGCGATAGTAGACCACTTAAAACACCAGTGAAAATGTTCCATAGATATTATTCAACGGGATTTACCACATTGATTTTTAAGTCAGAAGAACATTATTTAAAATGTGTTGAAGAATATCAGTCAATAGGTAAAGGTAAACAAAGATTGACTGCGAAAGAATTAGATGATTATAAAGGAAACATCTTTAATGGAGTCAGGTATTTATATCAGGAAGAGCTAGAACTTTGTCAATGCGTTCCTGTTGGTTATACAAAATGTCTTACAAGAAATGAAGCAGCGGATATCTTAGGCGATGGATGGAATATTGATGTAATCACATATTTTTTTAGAGAAATAAACATTTTCTAGTTAAATTTAGAGAATAAGATATTTGGAGGATAGTAAATTTGAGTAAAAAGTATGTAATATATGCGGTTGACTTCGATGGAACGCTATGTGAGAGTGTATTCCCATGTATTGGATCACCCAATACTTACCTAATCAATCATTTGGTCAAGCGTAGAGCACAGGGAAATAAGTTGATACTTTGGACATGTCGGTGTGGTGAACGATTATGGGAGGCAGTGGAGTGGTGTAAACAGCATGGTTTAGAATTTGATGCTATTAACGAGAATCTACCAGAGACACTAGAGTATTTTTGTGGAACAGAGAGCAGAAAAATTCATGCAGATGTGTTCATAGATGACAAAGCTGTATACAAGCCTAAATATCATGTGCCGTATAGGGAGGAGCATAATATTATATGATTCAGCTGGGAGTTTTAAGGCAGAAGATGGTTCCTATTGTAAATCAATGTCTGAAGATGCATGGAGGTGGAGAAAGTTACTTTGATGAACTAGACGGTATGATCAAAAACGATTTTGAACTGATGGTTGCGTATCTTAAATACACAGTGGAAAAAGAAAATATCAAGAATGTAGTTGTTTCTGGAGAAATTGGTCTTATATTATCTAAGCTGATCGGCAAAAAGATTATTCCAATGGACATTAATTTAATATGCATAAGAGGTGGACTACGTAAGGGGAGAGAACCTGTGGGAGTAAATATTCCCTTTTGCGAATCATTTAAAGCCATCTTTTTTGACGACAGTTATTATAGCGGCAAGACGGCCAGGGTTGTAGGAGAATATATTCAGAAGTATGGTGGGGAGATCATAAGAAATTATGTTTTCTATGATGGTTGCAATGATAGACATGAAGATGTAGTAAGTTTATATCGGTATTACAAATAGGTCGAAATTTCGGTTTCGTAGTAAGAAGGCGGTGAATGATGTCAATTTTAATGATTGAAGATCAACTTGTGATAGATGAGGGATCCGAAGTCCTGAAAACTCAATTTGAAAATTATTGTAATTGGTGTTGGGGATTGTTCCATTGAAAGTGTATGAAGTTCTATATTCATACAAAGTTAAATTAGAGAATGATAAATGTTATATGGCAGCATAAAGACAGTAAATGTAGGTTTCATGTCGTTGAAAGGAAGTAAAATAATGAGGCATAGAATAGGTGGATTAGAAAATGTATATATGGGATTAGGTGCTGATAACATTCCATATGAATTAGACAATACATTGAGTGGGAATAAGGCATTAGATGCTGTGGCTGATAAGATGTTAGATGATGCGGTAGACACCTTGTTTTCTGAAATCGGAGGATTTGATTATAAGGTTACGGCTAATAATGGTTCATTTAAGATTTTATTTGGAAGAGAACCAGCATATAAACATGATCCGTATCAAATATGTACAATAGCCACTTTATATAATGAGTGCAATATTAAGCGTGGAACGGCTAGAGGTTACTATGGTAAAGACGTTGAGATTGAATATGACAAAAATATTTCAGATATAGATTGTGATAAAGCATTTGTAGAATTTGTTGACAAGTGGCATCCACAACTGTTAGAAGCCATGAATTGTTGATTTCGAATGGAAGGAGTGATAAATAGATGAAAGAATTTGAATGTAGTAAATGCCACAGCAAGGATATTTTTATTGAGAAATCAGGCAATAACATAGGATTGTATTGCGGTGATTGTGGTAAGTGGATTACATGGCTGAATAAAGACCAGACAAGGCTGGCAGAACGTCAAATTGCTTCAAGTGTATTTAATATTGATATGGTTTTGGAGCAGCTTGAAGACTATGGAAAGTTTAAGGGAGTACTTCGCTGCGAAGGTGAGAGCTTTGATAACTACATACCAGTATCAGTAGCAAAGCAGATAGTAAGAGGTCGGGGCCTGGGTGGAGTCCTGGGATATACGGAGGAAACAAAATGAAGCTTGTGAAAATTTGGGATAAACTTGGTAAACAACCTCTTTATATTACACAGCACACAGATGCTAAAGTCTTCGTTGGAGATAAGGAATTTTGTGTCACAGGAATCAGGTATGAGAGTAGAAGACCTTTAGGATTTATCGCAGTTCCGATTAATTGTTCTACCTGCAACAACAATGTAGAATTTCCACTACCACACACCTGTGATGTTTGTACAAGTCTGGATCAGGAAGAGGAATATGGGATGTGGGAAGCTAAGTAGTTACACAGTAAATCTAGTTTTCATAGGAAAGGAAATGGTGAGCAACATTAAAATATTTTTTGACACGGAATTTACAGGAACGACTAGAAGAGAGAATATAGATGTAACAAAAGCAGTTAAAAAGATTTTACCCAAAACATTAGTCAAAGATTTACAAGAGAATGAACGTATCTGCCCAATCTGTCATGGATTAGGTATGCGGATAGTAGATAATTTTTATGGTATCGAAGGTGACACATCTAAAGCTGCTCAGCACAAAATATTTCCATATAAACATCAATCACTATCATTTTGTAGGAGTTGCTATAACGGAGTTCAGGAACTGTGTGAATTTTGCGGTAAACCATATAAGCAACCTGGATATCGAGACTGTGATTGTAAAGGGTTCATAAAGTCTGAAGATGAAAAGGAAATAAAGAAGTGGGAAGAAACTATTGCTAAAGCGAAAGAGATACAAGAAACTAATGTAACAACCATGCTGTATTGTGAGGAATTGGATCATTACTATGATACAGTAGTAGATTTTTTTGATGATTATGAATGTAACTATGATGATGAACAGACATATACGAGGCCGGATCGCTTGTGGGTATGCTCTGTAGCTGAAATTTCTTTAGATGCGGATAGCATCATAGAGAGTGCTTGTGACGAATT
>Ga0192241_10883_pt1 | contig 10373 bp, 8 predicted proteins | sample Koala_Koa27_I3_FD_131239 | JGI IMG/M metagenome (GOLD analysis project Ga0192241, IMG submission 131239) | Enriched cells from koala feces incubated with labeled cellulose particles, San Francisco Zoo, California, United States - Koala_Koa2-7_I3 ... | reverse complement strand
TCCTTTATTGGCTATAAAACCGTGGAAGTTCCCATCTCAGGAAAAAACACCATCAATGTCAAGTTACAAGAAGATTCCGAACTATTGGATGAAGTAGTTATCACCGGTTATGGTAGTGCCCCGAAAGCATCTTTAACCAGTGCCATCACACAAGTGAAAGGTGAAGATGTATTCAAAAACAGAGGTATCGCCAATACGACTGTAGCTCTTCAAGGCGAAGTTCCGGGATTGGTTGTAACACGCAGCTCTACCCGTCCGGGTAGCGAAGGAGCTGCAATAAAGATTCGTGGTGATGTTTCTTTAAATGGTAATGATCCGCTGGTCATCATAGATGGCGTTGCCGGTTCATTAAGTGAATTGAACTCTATGGATGGCAATGATATTGAAAACATTTCTGTACTGAAGGATGCTTCGGCTGCTATCTACGGTGCACGTTCCGCGTCCGGTGTAATATTGGTGACTACCAAACGTGGTAAAAAAGGTAAAGCACAGGTATCTTACAGCGGTACTGTCAGTCGGACTATTAACGGTATTCAGGCACCTCTTACTAATAATCAAGAGTGGTTGGACATGTTCTTTGAGGCACAATATTATGATACGGCTGCCAGTAATCCGAATCTGACAGATCCTCGAGAAATTTATCAAAATATAAACTGGTGGATATTTAATAGTTTTGGAGGAGGATCAGTAGCAAAAAATAGCAAAGGTGAATGGAAACCAAACTACAAAGATATTGATCCAGATACCAATGCTCCTATGATGTATAAAGGTGACAAACTCTTCAATGCTTTACGAACAGGAAGATCTCTTTTTGCACAAAACGGGAGTAAGATTGAAAGTTGGATGCCTAACAACTATATGTTGGATGCATTCTATGGACAAGCAACGTCACATAAACATTCAGTCAGTATTTCCGGAGCAGATGAGAAATTTGCATATAGAGCCTCTTTAAGTTATAGTGATGCTCAATCACAGTTAAAAGTAGCCGAAGACGGTGAAAAGAAATATGGAGCGCGTTTGAATACGGATTACCAGCCGACTGACTTTTTAAAGTTTGAAACAGGTATGTCCTACGAAAAAAGAGATGTCACAACTCCAAGTACAGACGTAGGCGGTGGATATTTTGATCCCTGGTTCTGGGCTCTATTAAATGAAAACGGAGATGCTTATGATACTTTCAGCGGAAATCGTAATCCCTATGGTGGGTTGCTACAAGGTGGTCGGAACAACACTTCACTCGCTACTTTTCGCGCTACGGGAAAGGTAACATTCGATTTTGACAAATGGGTAAAAGGATTCGATATTTCAGCCACCGGTGCTTATAAACTGGTTCGTGAAGATTATACGGAACAGAAAAACGCAGTACAATATTATGACTGGGTAGGAAATCCAACTGGCAATAAGCAAGGTCCCGGTTCACTGAAAGAGCAAAACAAAAAATGGGAAAATGTTACTTTGGGAGCATTTGCCAATTATGACCGTACATTTATGAATGTTCATCATGTAAAAGCTATGTTAGGTATGTCTGCTGAACAGGAAACTTACAAACAAATTGGTGCAGTACGTAAGATGGGTCCCCTTTATCCCGGTTCCGATTTGGTCGACTTGGATGTATGGGTTAACGGTACCAACAATGAAGCCTACGGTGGACAAAGTTCATGGGGATTCGTTTCTTATCTTACCCGCTTGAACTATGACTATGCCGGTAAATACTTGTTTGAGTTCTTGGGACGTCGTGATGGTTCTTCCAAATTAGTGAAAGAACAGCGTTGGAAAAATTTCTATTCGGTTTCCGGTGGCTGGATTATCTCAAATGAAGACTTTATGAAAGATTTTACTTGGTTGAGTAACTTGAAGCTACGTTACAACTATGGCAAAATGGGTAGTGTGAACGGCATCGGCAACTACGAATCTTATGCACTTATCAAAACTGAAGGTACTTTACTGGGTGTCAGTCCTTCCTCCCATACCTCATTAAAACTGGATGGTATGCGTTCAAACGAACGCAGTTGGGAAACGATTGAAAGTCATAATGCCGGTATAGATATTGCTTTTCTGGATAATCGGTTGAGAGGGTCATTCGATTACTTCGTAAAGACCAATACAGGCATGTTTATCAGTGTTACTTATCCTTCTATCCTCGGAGCCGGTGCACCCAAAAGTAACGATGGCAAGTTCCGTACAAAAGGTTGGGAAGCAATGGTAAACTGGAGAGATCAAATCGGCAGCGTGAAGTACAATTTAGGTTTTTCTTTGGCAGATTATAAATCAAAGGTATTGCAATTTACAGATATGACCAACGTTCCATTTCCGGGAAGTTTAGGTAGTGGTGACCGTATTGAAAACTGGAATGGCAATGCAAAGAATTACTATCTGGTAGGCAGATCCCTAACACCGGTTTACGTATTCCAGGCAGACGGTATTTTCCAGACTCAAGAAGAAGTCGATGCATATTATGAAATGTATTATTGGAATGCCGATCACACCGCACCGAAAGCAGGTAACATCATTCCTGCACCAGCTGATTCGGGTACCGGCCGTCTCCGCCCGGGTGCTCGCAAGGTGGTCGACCTGGATGGTGACGGTGTCATTACAAAGGATGACATTTATTATGCAGGTGACAGAGACCCACATCTTACTTTCACTATCAAAGCCGGATTGGAATGGAAAGGAATTGATGTTAATGCCTTCTTCCAGGGAGTGGGAAATTAAGTGATTTTACGTCAAGGTCAGATACCATACCTTTGGAGGACTAACTACGTAATGCAAAACAAAACCTATATGGGTAAGACATGGACTCCAGACAATCCCAATGCTGAATACACTATTGCCTCACGTGATCAAAATTTCAACTCATGGAATTACCAATATAAAGATATCAGTTTACAGAAAAACAGATACATCCGTCTGAAATCACTGGTAGTAGGCTATACCCTCCCCCAACAGTGGACAGCTAAAGCCGGACTAAGCAGGGTACGACTCTATTTCTCGGGTGACGATTTGTGGGAATGGACCAAAGTTAAGGACGGCTACGATCCTGAATACGGTGCAGAAACCAATAACTCTTTCCCGTTCAGCCGTTTACTGTCATTTGGCGTAGATGTAACTTTCTAAATGAACCCTTAAATACGAAAGATATGAAAAGTATAATAAACAAAATATTTATAGCTTCGGCATTGACTCTTTTTTTGTCAGCTTGCAGTGATTTCCTAAACAAAGAGCCTTTATCGCAGGGCACGGAAGCAATTGTCTTCAAGACTCCTGAGCATTTCGAACAGGCAGCTTATAATTTATACGACCTGTATGGGTGGGATTATAATGCTATGGATCGCAACCTTGATATTTCAGGTTTGGGAAGTAACGGTGGTGGTACTGCTCCCGAAAGTAGCGGCAGTTGGGGAGGCCCTTATGGGCAAATCCGTAATTGTAACATCTTGCTCGAAAAAGCGCAGACTTATGCAGGAGATCAGAGTGCAATAGCTCATGCTGTAGGAACTGCTTACTTTTTTCGTGCTTGGCAATACTTTAAACTTTTGAAAACATACGGAGGGGTTCCTATTGCAGACCATTCTCTGGATTTATCGGATCCCACACTGCACGCTCCTCGTAATAGCCGTTATGAAGTAGCCAATTTTATTATCAATGATTTGAAAACAGCTATTTCATTACTTACGAAAGAATCAAAGATTCCCGATGCAGACAAAGGAAAAATAAGCAAAGAAGCCGCCCAAGCTTTCCTGGCAAGAGTAGCTCTGTATGAAGGAACGTGGGAAAAGTATGTACCAAACATAGGATACGACCTCGATGGTGACGGTAACAATACAGGAGCGGGTACTGTAAAGCCAGAAGGCTATCCTTCTGTAACGGATTTGCTGACTCTGGCAAAGGATATGTCAAAAGAAGTTATTAAAGAAGCTGAAACCGGAACTTACAAGCTCTGGAATGAATGCGACTCATTGAGTTATTTCTATCTCTTTAACATTGATGACACGGATGGTAATATTCCTAACTTCAAAAGCAAAGGAAAAGCTACTAACAAAGAATTTATCATTTATAAGAAATACGATTACAACTTGGGAAGACCGAATAAAAACATATCGCATACTGTCATTGTAGGTTTAGCCACGTCTATCAGCCAACAGTTCGGCGAATCCTTCTTGTGCCGCAACGGTCTTCCTATCCGTATCAGTTATACCGGTGACATGGCAAATGCGCAGAATAACCCGCAGTTTGGAGGATATAAAACATTCGTCAGCGAATTCCGCAACCGTGACTATCGCTTTGTAGGGTGTACCACTTCTATCCCTGACCGTACATTCTGGAGCAGTCGTACAGAAGACGGACGTCAATTAACAGCTGCCGGAAAGCCTTATCCTGATCCGGTTTTCCCTCAAAGCAATGACGTTTATAATCCCAGTGACCCTGCCTACAGTAGTTCTTGCGCCGTATTTAAACCCACTCTGCGCAACAATAGTACCGCTACCGGCTATAGTAGTCGTAAATACCTGATCGAAGGAGCCAATCGCCCAACTAATACGGAATCGGCAGACTATCCCAACCTTCGCTTAGCCGAAGTGCATTGCATCTATGCAGAAGCTACTTGCGAGTTGGGTAATGGAAGCATTTCTGATGAGGAGTTGAATTTCTCAATCAACAAGAATCGCGCCCGTGCTGGTGTAGCACCCTTAACTAATGCTTTGATTGCCAACATTTGGGATGCAGGGTATTGGGATTACGAACAGAATAAAACAGTTTGCAAAAAATGACTATGCTAGATGAAATCCGCCGTGAACGTGCTTGCGAACTCTTTGGAGAAGGTCACCGTTTGGATGACTTGAAGCGCTGGGGTATTGCACATATCAATTTGGTAGGTCAAAAACTGGGGCATTACGTACTTGGAACAGCTTATGAAACTGAAAAAGCGAATGATGCCACTTATTTCGGAGAACCTTGTTACTATCCCGAAAAATATCCTCTTAGATATGGCATTTACGAAGGAACAGGTAAAAATGATCCTGATTATGGACGTTCCATAGCCAATGACCCAACTACCCTAACCTTTGGACAACGCGATTATCTGACTCCCCTACCTTTGGACCAGATGCGACTGAATACAACTCTGAAACAGAATCCAGGGTGGTGATGGTTAAAATAGAATGATTATTATATAGATTAAAAATAATAGCTTTATGAAAAATTTAAAATATATTCTGGCATTCGTGCTTCTATTGCCGTTTTTAGCGTCATGCGAAGACGATGAAGTGGGTAATCCTAATGTTAGTTCTCAAGACTTTGTAACAGTCAGCAACCGTACGGCCCGTCTTTCTCTGGACAATACATCCGGCATGTATGTATTAGATGAATATGTAAAAGCCGATACACTTAATTATGAGACTTGCATTTTCATGGTTGACCGTAAGGTAGATCAAGAAAAAGTAAAAGCCTTGGGTAATGTGACGGATGTAGTCTTTAGCGGTACAGGCATGAAAACGGATTATCGACCAGCCGAAGCACAAAATGGTAAGAAATGCTATTTGATACTACTGAACAATATTGCTGCAAAGAAAAATCAATAACGTATAATTTAACGCCTGCAATTATTCTTGAATGATTAATTGCAGGCTATATTTCTTAATTTTAATCTTTTTAGTATGAAATATTATAAATTCAAGGGGGTCATTTTGCTATTATTAGCAGCAATGATTAGCGCATGTAACAATGAAAGTAATTTCTTTTTTAGAAGAAGGCCAACCAGTAACAAGATCAGCTATATATAGTAATGAGAATGACTCCACGGAGTATGAAACAAGGGTTATCTATGATAGTAATTTGCGGTATATACTTAATGATTATCGTTGGAATAAGAAATCATTTAAGTATTATTTTCTCAATAATTCCTCGCAAATAGATGGCTTGGCTGCTCGTGCAGCCGTACAGGCTGCCTTTTGGGAGTGGAGTAAAGATTTAAATGTGTCATTTTACGAAGTTAATTCAAAGAATGATGCAGATATTGAAATTGGTTGGTTCAGTAATTCTCCTCATGAAGATAATTGTTCTTTTGATGCTAGCGCATTGGCACATACTATTACAACTTATAATAGAAATACTCATATTGTTGTAAAACAACAACTTCATTTTAATGAGAATTATTCGTTTGACACTACTGGAAATACGCATGACTTGATGAGCGTGGCACTTCATGAGATTGGTCATGTTCTTTGTATTGGTCATTCAAACGATTATTCTGCTGTAATGTATCCTTCTTATAAAGGTGTACAAAGAACTTTATCTAAAGACGATTGGTTAGCAGGCTGGAGTATGTATCCATATCAAACAAATTTTAGAATAGAAGGTAATACAACTTTTGAAGACAATGCTGTCTATACAGTGACAGGTTTGCTTCCGGAGTATTCAATCGACCATTGGAGTGTCAATTGCGAATATTCAAATACTTTTTATACAATGGACACCAAAACAGAAACAAGAGAGTTTATAGATCAAGATTTAACTTTAACGAATTGGTATCCTAATTACCGACTGCAGCAATATACATTGACTGCAACAATTAGAAATAATAAGTATAATGTTATTCTTTCTAATATGCCAGTTTCTTATATCACATATAATTGTTATCCTTCATCTTCTTATGGAGAATTATGTTGTAATACTCAAACTCAATATATCATTATACAGTCGAGTGGAAGTAGTAGTGAAAAATTAGATTTTGGAACAAATGATAATTTAGATGCCCAATTAGTTTATTTAGAAAACAATGGTCCATTGTGCTATTCTTCAGTGAATCCTAATTTTGGATTTTGGATAAATGGTCGAAAATATGATTATAGTGGAAACATCAAATTATATAAAACAGATATAGACCAATATGACTATATTGATGTAGATGTATATTTTGGAACAAGAAGTGAAAGATTTAGTATAGCTGTCCAGCAATAATATCTATATTATTTTATAAATATACTTACTAATATTTCACAAAATTCATTTGAAAGGGCGTCATTAATAGACACCCTTTTTCTAGAAAAACTTATTTTCCATCATATTATTTGAATATACTTTCCCCAGCATTCGTATATTTGCATATCTCAACTTCAAGCATAAAACAGTTATCTGGAATATTGAATAGGTGAATTTCTTTTCTCGTTCGTATCATAAATGAAAGAACTATTATATAACTATAAAAATGAGACTAAATAAATTTATTGCTATAACAATGATCCTGTTGGGTACCACCCACAATGCAAATTCTCAAAACCAATTAGTAACCTATCCTGCACCGGAAGGAGCCGAACTCATGAACGACTTCACCATTCAGGTAAGGGAAACAGGAAAAGACTGGAAACCGGTAGATACCTACATGGTTAAAGTAGATGAAGTGCGTGGTACTAAACATCAGGTAGAAAAAGCCTCCATGAGCTATTTCGACTTCTCCGGCGAAGTGGAAGTATCGGTAACCTTCAACCATGGCACTATTCAGACAGGGCGCGTTCGTCCACTCTCTTACAAAATCACTCCTTCCATATCTGGCAACACCATGACTTTCAAACTGGATCGTCCGCGCAACTTGTCGGTAGAAGTGAATGGAGATATATTTCATAATCTCCATCTGTTTGCCAATCCGATAGATGAGAATAAACCTAAGAAAATAAAAGATAAAAATCTGATCTATTTCGGCCCGGGCATACATACTTTCCCGGGTGACACGCTAAATGTACCATCCGGAAAGACCGTCTATGTAGCAGGAGGGGCAGTAGTGAAAGGCCTTATCCAGGTAGTCAATGCACAGGATGTGAAAATATTGGGAAGAGGAATCGTGATTCCTGACCGCTGGGCCGGACTTCGTATTGTCAATTCCAAGAATGTAACGATAGAAGGCGTAATCAGTACCCAGTGTCCCACCGGAGGCTCAGACAGCGTGACGATACGAAATGTAAAAGTCATCAGTTCCTACGGTTGGGGAGACGGACTGAATGTCTTCGCCAGCAACAATGTACTATACGATGGTGTATTCTGCCGTAATTCCGACGATTGCACCACAGTTTACGGCACACGTATGGGTTTCACCGGTGGCTGCAAGAATATTACTATGCAGAACTCTACCCTTTGGGCGGACGTGGCACATCCCATATTCATCGGTATCCATGGAAACACAAAGAATCCTGAAGTTCTGGAAAACCTGAATTATATCAATATAGATATTCTGGATCACAAAGAGAAACAACTGGATTATCAAGGCTGCCTCGCTATCAATGCGGGAGACAACAACCTGATCCGTAACGTTCGTTTTGAGAACATCCGGATTGAGGATTTCAGACAAGGGCAACTGGTTAATCTACGCATTTTCTTTAACGAGAAGTACTGTACAGCCCCTGGTAGAGGCATTGAAGACATTTTGTTTAAGGACATCTCCTACACGGGAGAGAATGCAGAAGTTTCCATGATCATCGGCTATGACAAAGAACGGAAAGTGAAAAACATTCATTTTGAGAACTTGCAAATAAACGGTGAAGTGATTTATGATGACATGCCTAATAAGCCTAAATGGTATAAGACCGGAGATATGGCACGCATCTTTGTGGGCGAGCATACGGAAGGGGTGACATTCAGTAAATAACCGCTTGAGAGATATGCAATAAAGATTATATACTTATATTTTTCATCCGCAGATGACGCAGATAACACGGATTTTAATTTAAAAACAGATCCGTGAAATCTGCGTCATCTGCGGATGAAAAATATCTTATAGAAGATTATTTTCCTCTTCTCTGTCCTCTCTGAGGTCTCATGCTCTGATACTTCTTATACTGTTCGTCGGTCAGAATCTTTTTTAGTTTTGCATCTGCCTCATTACGCTTCTTCTCCATTTCCTCGCGTGAAGGTCTTTCGCCCGAAGCATCTCTGTTTGGTCTCATTTCCTCCATTACTGCCTTGAATTCTTTAGCCTGAGTCTCATTCAGTCCCAGGTCAGTTACCATCTGTTCGATGCGTTTTGACGGATCAGGACGTTCGCCTCTGTTTTCCTGTGCCATACCTACAGCCGTTCCCAAAAACAGGGCAAGGGCCAAACTTAAAATTTGCTTCTTCATAATTCTATTCTTTTAAAAGTGAGTTAATTCCATTCTATTTATGAAACATGTATCTATGACAATATTCCCGGGATATAGTTTAATCCATAAATAGAAAAATCGACTAACAGAAGTTTTTTATCGATGAAAAAGAAAGTATTTATAACCAAAGCTTTACCTTTACATAAAAAGGAATTACTTTTGCATATATCACTTACCTTTAATTACAAACTATGGCACGAAAATTATTACTTTTCCATCTTCTATCCTTCTGCTGTCTGCTTTCGGCAAATGCAACCGGACAGATTCCCGATTTAATCATTGTCGGAAAAGATACTATGCTGTTACTGGCCACTCCTATAGAACACGACTCAATACTTTGCAGGCAAGTGGACGAACGTTTATCTAAAAAAACTTTTGTACAGCTTGCTGGAGAGGTTATCAAGCTCTGTGGCAGATCGAAAATGGTGAGTTAAGCCTTATACAAATAGAAGACAGCAAAAGCCTCTTTGCTGATCCTGATACTGTTCCTGAAATAACAGTAGATATGAACGGCATTTTCGACAAATACCGAAATAAAGAGGGTAAAGTGATAGCCACTTGGTTCAGCGGAAAACTGAAGGTGGCTTCCGGCGAACTGATTCATTATGTCCACACTGGGTTTGAACAGGAATACGAACACGAGACGAATTATCAAGTAGAACAAGGAAAGATTATTTCACAGACCAGCTACCAGAATTCATTAAAGAAAGGGACACCTATAAAAGAAGTTATGTCTTTTCTCACTACACAATTCAATGGAGACCGTTTTCCCGAATTGGCTAACCAAAAAGTAGTTGTACACATTAAAGTTTTACCTAAAGTTGATGGTAGTATCGACAACGTAAAAGCCCATATATACTTCCCGGACAGCATTACGGAGGAGCATAAAAAACTCTATACAGAACAAATATCTACGGCATTGCGTAAAGTCCCCCGATGGGATGTGCTTACCGTACGAAATAAAATATGGGAGGTAAATACAGAGGTCTTACACCTATGGAAAAAGAAAGGCTGCAAAGCCATTTATCAAGAAAAACAAGTGATGGATACTTTACTATACAACGATACCGTTTATGCCCTACGGGGATTTCCGCTTCAATATGATATGAACCTTTATGAAAAAGTAAAACCCTATTTAAAAGAAGAATGGAGAAATGATTGCTTCCGGGGTTATACCGGGCAGTGGAAAATAGAGAATGGCAAGCTCTACCTTACAAACTTGTTTCACGGAACAAGCACCTCCCCTCT
>Ga0192241_10873_pt1 | contig 10430 bp, 7 predicted proteins | sample Koala_Koa27_I3_FD_131239 | JGI IMG/M metagenome (GOLD analysis project Ga0192241, IMG submission 131239) | Enriched cells from koala feces incubated with labeled cellulose particles, San Francisco Zoo, California, United States - Koala_Koa2-7_I3 ... | reverse complement strand
AATATTCAGGTGAAAGGTATCAATCCAATCTTAACCAAAGACATCGTCACAATGGGTGAAGATGACAACGACGAAGAGAAAATCGGAGATGATAAGATCAACACGACTTATATGTGGATCAATAAGGATAATAAATATCTGACGATTGAATTCCAATATTACGGAACACATAGTGAAGATAAAAAACATTTCCTGAATCTGGTGATTAACGACAAAGAAGAGACAGTTCCCACTGCTGACGAAGACAATGCAGAGGACGAATATATTAATCTGGAATTCCGTCATAACAGTGAAGGAGATTATCCTCAACGTTTGGGTGAAGGATATGTGTCTTTCAAACTGGATAAAATAAAAGAGCGGATGGAAGGAAAAAAGGGATTGAGAATTCGTGTTAACACCTTATATAGTGGGGTGAAAACTTATGAAGTAAAATTTCCTTAGATTACTAATCTAATATGAACATGCGAAACACACTCTTTTTTAATATAATATATTAATTACGCAAGAGGGGGCGGTAGTTGTGAAACTGCCGCCCTTTACCTATAAAATCATATACACACCTGCATCTTTTCCATTCATACGCCCAGTCAAGAATGCTCCTGATTATATGGTTAGAAATCATTCCTGCCACATTAGAAAAGATAAGCAGGAATTCTCTAATTCACTATAACAAACATTGTATGGCCTGCAAAGTAAGCATTTCTTTAGGGACCGCTGCCTTTATTTCTTCTTTCAGGACGCACAGCAGACTGTGACGGATAAAATCTCTATTTGTCACCAGCACCACTTGTCGCGTAGGCCGGGGGATAGCAAACGGACGCACTAACTGTCGCTGTTCTTCTGTCAATTGCGCCACTGCCAGTTCGGGAATAAAAGTGATGCCTTTTCCGCTTTCTACCATTCGCATAAAAGTTTCCATACTTCCCAGACGATAAGCTATCTGGCTGACCTTCACCGCCTCCATCTGACAAAAACGGACAAGTTGGTCACGGAAGCAATGTCCTTCGTCCAGGAGCCAAAGATGTTCACCTGTTATATCGGAAGTACGGATCACTTCATGCTTGAAAGAGGGCTCTTTCCTTGATACATATGCGTAGAATTGCTCATAGAAAAGAGTTTCTTCTGTCAGGAATGTGTCTTCTAATTTACTGGCAATAATCCCTGCGTCCAAATCTCCGGCGTGCAAAGCTTGCTGAATATCCTGTGTTTTCATTTCTGTGACACGAATATCCAGTTCCGGGTATTTTTCCATTAGTTGAGGGAAAAAGCGGGGAAGCAAATAAGGAGCAATAGTTGGCAATACTCCCAAGCGGAATACACCGGACAATGACTGTTTATCTTCACAGATTATTTCTTTTACTTGGGCTGCCTGTGCCAGAATCACACGAGCCTGATCTATCACTTTCCGCCCGATGGCTGTCGGACAAACGGGCTGTACCGTTCTATCGAACAGTTTTACTCCCAGTTCATCTTCCAGTTTCTGAATCATGGCACTCAAAGTGGGTTGCGTCACACGGCAATATTCGGCTGCCCGTGCAAAATGCCTGAACTGGTCTACAGCCAGTATATATTCTAATTGTTGTATCGTCATCTATCAAATCATATTAAGTTATAGATTTCATCTATGCAAAGATAGAAATTTTCAGTTTGACAACAAGCATTTTCCGCCTTATCTTTGCAGTACAGAAAAAAAGAAAACGAGTATAAATCATTAAAAATAAAAAGAATATGAAAACTTTAGAATTTATCAAATTGAACGAATCGGGAGCAAACAACGTAGTAGCATCTTTGCAACAACTATTAGCAGACTTCCAAGTATATTACACCAATCTCCGCGGGTTCCACTGGAATATCAAGGGACATAATTTCTTTGTTCTCCACAGTCAATTCGAAAAGATGTATGATGACACGGCTGAAAAGGTGGACGAAATCGCAGAACGTATCTTAATGTTAGGTGGCACTCCGGCCAATAAGTTCAGTGATTATCTGAAAGTGGCAGGCATCAATGAAGTAGATAAAGTGAGTAACGGAGATGAAGCATTGAATAGTATCCTTCAGTCTATCAGCTATCTGATTGGTGAAGAACGTAAGATCTTGTCCATCGCTTCTCAAGCCGGAGATGAAGTTACCGTTTCGATGATGAGCGATTATCTGAAAGAACAGGAGAAGTTGGTTTGGATGTTGGTTGCCTATAATAACAAGCAAAATTTAAATAAAAGGTTTAGGTTTTAAGTCAAAAAGAGAGGATATTCCCATAAAAAGGTATATTCTCTCTTTTTTGCATTTCTTCTCTCCAGAATTAAAAACATTCGTCAAAGAGTTTCTGCATTTGTGGGTATTTGCCATCTGTATCTTCGACCTCCATACGTAGTTTTATCATTTCCTTTTTCATTTGTTTAATGATAGGGGCATATTCTTTCTCATTGTACACATTATGATCTTCTTTCGGATCTTTTTGTAAATCATAAAAGTCCCATACCGGTTTAGTCGCTCTCTCCTGCCCGTCCGTCATATCTAATGGATCACCATAATAGAAAACAAGCTTATAACGTTCGTTACGAATCCCCATATGAGCAGGACGAATAGTGTGGTGCGTCCAATAACGATAATAAAAACTCCTACGCCAGTCATCCGGTGTCCGCCCGCAAAGATTATCCACGAAGCTGCGTCCCTGCATTCCTCCTGACGGGTTCACTCCGGCAAATTGTGCCAACGTCGGAGCAAAATCGATATTTAAAATCAAATCTTTCACTCGCTTTCCGGACGGGAGCCTCTTCGGATAACGAATCACAAACGGCATGCGGGCTGCTTCCTCATAAAACATACGTTTATCGAAAAATCCATGCTCTCCCAAAAAGTAACCTTGATCGGAAACATATACCACAATCGTATTATCCGCTATCCCCATATCATCCAAAGCCTGCAAAAGTTTACCTATATTATCATCCACCGTAGCTCCGCAACGCAGATAATCTCTGATATATTTCTGATAGATAGTTTTACGGGCTGCCGCACGTTGCATACCTTGAGTAGAAAAAGGTAATCCGGGATAACGGCACCACCATTTGTCAGGATCGGCAGAAGCCAGTTCCCATCTTCTTCCTATTTCTTCCAATTTTTGTCCGATGAATCCTCTTCCATTAGTTTCCGGTCCCCAATCCATCAGATTCTCGGGCTCGGGAAATACGATTCCGTCGTACAGATGCTCCATTCTAGTTGGATAATCATACGGTTCATGGGTAGCTTTAAAATGGCAACACATCAGAAACGGCTGCTTCTTCTCCCTGGCTTTCATCCATTCTATCGCTTTCTCCGTCACAATATCGGTAGAGAATCCCTGCACACACTCACCGAAATTACGATTGCCCGGCCACGGATCGGAACTATTGATAAACAACGGATCGCGATATACTCCTTGATCGTAAAAAATTGAATAATAATCAAATCCTTGCGGCTGGGATTTTAAATGCCATTTACCGACCAAGCCTGTTTGATAGCCTGCCTGCTTCAAGATAGTAGCAATGGTAGGCAACGAAGTGTCCAACGAATCGGCTAATGTATAGACACCGTTTTTATGGCTATAAGCTCCTGTCAGAATAGAAGCGCGGCTTGGCGATGAAATAGAATTTGTACAGAAACAATTATCCAGCACCACTCCCTCGGAAGCTAAACGACGAATATTGGGATTATGCGCATAATCAGCCAATATTCCTCCATAAATTCCCCATGCTTGCGCTGTATGGTCATCACTTAGGATGAAGAGAATATTCGGACGTTCGTCCCCTGCTATTTTTATATCTGTCTGAGCACATATTTTTCCGTTCATACAGGCAGCCAGCACGCCCAGCACAGACAATGAAATTTTTTTGTCCATAATGTATTTTAGTCCAATTTAAAAGTATATTTCGCAATCAGAAACGAAATCGAATAAATAAAAACTACTTTTTTATACTAAATTACCCCCTTGTTACAATATCCGTAACAAGGGGGAATCATATTTCAAATGTTTTAACTCATATTGTTTTTTTGTTACAATTTTATCATCTCCCCTACAAACTCAAAGCCCATAGTAAGTGCCGGAGATGAAGCACTCTCCGCTATATTAAGTACTCCCTTAATTGTATACTTTTGGGTCGCTTCATCGTATTGAATAGTAAATGATCCCGGATTCGAAAGATCTACTTGCTTGTCTTTATCAACCCCCGTAAATCCTACCGCTCGGATGTCTGCCTTGGAATACTCACCGGGAAGTAAAACCGTCGTATTTAGCGCTATTCTAAGAGTATTATTTGTAGTATTTCTATCAAATAAAATCAACAGTAAATAATCGGTTTGAATTTGATATCTTGCCATTATAGATTCGAAAAACAGATCTGTATCGGGCGTATCTTTTGCCTCTATTCTGAGTTCTGTTGAAACTCCACTGCCGTCATTCGCTATTATTTCAATAACAGCCGTACCGGAGGCCAAAACCTCAATGATACCATTCTCCAATGAAATGACCTCATCGCCTTCCTTCAAATTATAAGATACAGATTTATCCTCCACATTATCCGGCAATACAACAAGGGTAGCATTCAAATCGTAAGTATCACCGACTACCAAGTCCAGAACTCCCATTCCATCCGCTACAATAATTTCTTCCACTCTTACCTGATAATCTACGGCTACTCTGTATTTGGATTGAAATCGTGCTATATTTGCATTATCTACCAGAGTGACCGTCAGTTCTGCTTCACCAGAGGCAATACCCGTAATTACTCCTTCACGGTTTACTGTGAAAACGTCCTCGTTACTTGAGCCAAACCGAAATGAGTATTCCTCCAGATTACCAGCATTATCCGGAATAACGCTAACACGCAGAGCAGTGGTAATTCCTACTTCATCAAAAACAATATCCCCCTCTTCGGTTATATACTCATTTTCGACAGAAATCCCGGTAACAGGGTTTTCCACCACCTCTACCTGACTAATTTCATCGTCATCACCGCAAGCCGCACATATAACAGCCGCAGCAAACATTAAATATAATAATTTTTTCTTCATATTTACTTCATTATAAATCGATTGATCTGCCAATTATTCGGGACAGCGTACACCCTCCACCCAGTTAAGAGTCTTATTTATATCCCAGCCATTTCCGGTCCAGTCTCTGACAACATCGCCTTCACCTTCATTAAATCTCCAGTAAGCAATCATATCCTGATAATTGTCCGGAGATATATAGCACATATTATTCTGAATCTCGCTCTGTGTCAAAGCCTTTTTCCATACACGAACTTCACTTATGACTCCGTCCAAATAGCGGGAATCCAGCGAAGAGCCAATACAGAACCTGCGTTTATCTGTCTTTCCACACAAGGTAATAGGACCACGCGGAGCATCTACCTGTCCGTCCAATTCACCATTCACATAAAGCTTAATGCTAGAACCGTCGAACACAACTGCAAGATGATACCATTTATTCACTTCGAACTCCGTCTTGCCCGTGACAGGATAGCCACCTCCGGCCAATTGAATCTGATTCGGCTTAATAGTAACATCACCAAAGCGCAATAGAAATTCTTCCTCCACTCCCATTACAGTACTAATATACGGATTTATGGCAGCGAAGTTGTTCACCTTAACTCTCGCCTCCATCGTGACTTGCGGCACACTCGCCAACGCAGGATCATCCTCAAAAGCAAGCTTCATGTTAGTCCGGTAAAGAGTGGCAGCCTTAACTACCATCACTTGATTCAATACAAGATAAATCGTTCGGGAAGATTCCATAACAGGCATATCACCAGTCACATTCGTAATAGTTATAGGCACACAATAGATAACCCCCTCTTCAAAATTAGTAGTTCTCAATAAAGAAAAGATCAATTGTTCTGAAATATTCTCACCTGCTTTCAGCACAATTTCGTCATTGGACAACATATAATCTTCAACAGGAACAATCTTATATTTCTTCCCATACTCCGCATTGTAACCCTCCAGCTTATCCGGATCCACTTTGACTTTAATCAGTTGATCCCCCATTGCCTGGCAAGAAGCCGAAACTGTCACACCAATGTCAGCCGGACCATCCACTGTATATTTAACAGTAGGAGAATTTTCAGTGCCGGTAAAGTGTAAAGCATCTTTCAATGGTTCCGCATTTGTACAAGCAAACAAAACGGCCCCCCATAACATAATCAATAATAAATATTTTGTCTTCATATCTTTTCTGCTTTTTAGATATTATTTCTTCGCAGGATTCATTATCTGGATAGCCTCACGAAGATATTTATATTCAACATCCGTATGGTTATACTCATATTCCATATGGTAACTTCCAATCCCTCCCTTATGCTGTTTTTCCGTTATTTCTTCCGGTTGCCAGCGTGCCATTCCAAGCAAAGAGGGAATCGTGCCTAGTTCCGGATCTTTATATCCGGCTCCTCCCGTTGACCAGAGGCTCTCAAAATTTTCTGTAACTATAAAACGTTCTGGGCTAATATGTTTACTCACCGTATTAAATCGAGATTGCAAAAAAGAAGGAGCAGTTGTACCATATGCCTGGGCAATTGCATAATTTGCATATTTCCATCCTTCTTCCGTGATTTTCTCTATATATCCGTCCACACAGATGAGCTTATCCTCTCCCAAATTAGCACGCATTTCTCTCAATAAAGTAGTCATATTCACCGACTTATTGAATAAGTCACCACTGCTACATTCATGGTCGAAATCGACTCCATCATACCCATATTTGAACACACTGTCGGCTACCGCCTTCGCCACAGCAGGAATATTCTCCGCCACATTCTCAAAATTACCGGGGAAGTTGGACATATTATGAGAAAATATAGTAAATGTCACCTTGGTTCCATATACCTCTTGCACATATTTCAAATCCTCCATCTGCGCCTGAGTCAAGCTATGCCATGTTCCCCAAATAGAAACCACGTCTACACTGTCAGGCAAGTTACGCAGATATTTTACAGGAGATGTTCCGGCTGCCTTCCAGCCGCCAAACCATCCAAAAGCCAACTGATGATCTGACTTTTTATAGGCTCGCAGATTCTCATAATATTGGGCATCTTTCACAACAGGCACTTGGAGCGATATATTTTCTATCTCCGTATCACATGCCACCATAACCATAGCCAATACGAAAAGTCCAAAGACTCTATTCATTATCTTATTCATAGTAATAAAATTAGATACATAATTATTTTTTATCCCACCACAACTTTACATTTCCATAGTCCTTGCCACCAAGAAAATCAGTTACGGCCTTATTTACCTCTGTTGTATTCGTATCATATTCCGTAGACGGAAGCGGAATACGACGAGGACCGGAAGCGTCCACTTGCCCTGAACTGGCATTTGTTCCATACAAGTTAAACAGTTTCGGATACCCGGTCCGACGATATTCGCTCCAAGCCTCCTGACCTTCCGGAAACATAGCGATCCATTTTTGCGTGATAATACGCTCGAGTTTCTTTTCATCACGATCAACAGCATTCCATGCAATAGTAATTGTTGAAGCTGCCACCGCACTACCTGTTGTTCCCGAGGGCGCAGTGAACGGCACAGGTTTATATTCATCACCTCTTGTCAGATAATCACCCAAGGACACTCCCCACTGCTCAAAAGACTTCGTAATACCTGTATTATATAGTCCTTCCATTTCACCGCCCATATTCCAACCATGAAGCCTTCCTTCCGCACGCAAGAAATAAACCTCCGCAGCACACATCCACTGAACGGGTGTCTCTGCAAATATATTCGGAGCCGACAACTTAACGTAATTCGTCTTATTAGTAATATTCACCCCTAATCGTGCCCCATGAAGCTTATCACCAACTTCACCATATTCCGATTCTTGGAAATATTTGGAAAGACGAGGATCATTGTAACCCTTCATTATAGACTCAATATCAGCTCCCATTCGTACATCCTCATAATTATCCCAGCAAATCTTCAAAGGATGAAATACAGAGATCCCGTTTCCCGACTGCAACAGGGCATTTTCCGCATTTTCCGTAATCACTCCATTCTTAACTGCTTCCTCAGCTAACTTTCGTGAAGTTTTTCCATTCACCTCAAATCCCTCCACATAACAGGTACGCATAGCCAAACGCAGTTTTAATGAATTCGCGAATTTCAACCACCTCGTGAAATCACCTCCATATACCAGATCATATTTACTCAAAGGCTTACTTCCCGGATGAACAGCGACATAATCCTGCAATTCCGCTATAGCCTCATCAAGATCTTCGAAAAAAGATTTATAGATATCTTCCTGTGAATCATAAGGAGTTTCCAAGCCCCCGTGTCCAAACTGCAGATAAGGCAAAGGACCATATATATCCGTTATCCGATGCATAGCAGCCACCTTTAATATTTGTGCCACCGCATAAGCTTCCGGAAACTCATCCTTGCCATTATCACGAATTTGTTTCCATGCCGACATCACATTAGTAAATGCGACCTCGAAAGCAACGTCATTCCATTTATCATACCGCAAGTTATAATGGCAAGCAGAATTCGATCCCCACGTACCGATGGGTGTCATGTATCCTGAATGCATATCGCCGCATAAGTTTTGAGCGCGTTGAAATTGATTAGCGTCCACATCACTGGTCGGTATAACATCCATCTGCATAGCCGGAAAGAAATTCCCTATTTTCATCAATCCGACCAGCATATATTCCGGGACCTCTGTAGGATCGGTATTCCACTCTTTATAATTATCCGTACACGATGAAGCAATCAACATAGCCGCTCCTAACGTGCATACCATATGTCTTATTTTTCCTAATCTTTTCATTGTATTATTCCTTTCTGGTTAGTTAATATTGGAATTTCACACTAAACCCGATGCTACGTACACTTGGTTGCATAAAATAGTCAAACCCTTGATAATATGTACCCGTAGAGGCCGATAATTCCGGATCAAAAGGTGCCTTATTATGAAACATGAACAGATTCTTACCAATAAGCGACACTGTTAGATTTTGTATCTGATTGCCAAACCATTTTGTTGGAAATGTATACCCTAAAGTTGCTTCTCTAAGCCGTACATTTGTCATACTATAGACATAATTCGCCAAGACTCCGGTCGCCCCATTACCAAGTACATTATAGTAATCTTTTGCTGTCACGCGGCCACTATTAAGATTCACTCCACCATTATCCCGTACTATAGCCGATGTTTTAGAAGTTCCATAGTAATCCATTTTAGCTTGTGTAGCAGACACGCCTACTCCACCGATACGAGCATCAATCAGGAAACTAAGATTAATGCCTTTCCAGCTGAAACTGTTATTCCATCCCCAATTGAATCGTGGTGCCGCACTACCGGCTTTTATCCAGGTATTCGGGTCAGCCTCAATAGCACCCGTATTTGCGTCAACTTTAATGTTGCCTAAATAGTCAATCTTCAACCCAGTTACATAAATATCACTTAGAGTACCTCCCTCTTTCACTATCATTTTATAGCTTCCTTGCGGATTGAAAGGTTCTATCTCTGTAATGGAAATGGGTTCTCCTGTAATTGGATTGGTAGCACCACCGGGTAACAGATAAACAACCTTATTACGATTCATAGTAAAAGTCAGATTCGAGTTCCATTTTACAGGCCCAAGATTAGCGTCAATACCCAAACGCGCTTCAATACCCCAGTTATTTACCTTACCGCCATTCAACATATAGTTGCTATAACCCGTACTCGGCGGCATTGTATAATTAATGAACTGATTGTAAGTATTACTATTATAATAGGTGAAATCAATATTCAACAAATTCTGAAACATTCTCAAGTTCATACCGATTTCAACAGATTTTGTGCGTTCAGGCTTCAGATCCGGATTCAATAATCTGGAGGAAGTGTTGACGATACCATCTTTCACGGTATAGGTGGGCATTGTAATCTGCCGCATCGGCGGATTACCCACTTCACTGTAAGAAGCTCTAAACTTTAAAAAGGAAATATATGCTTTTGACAAATCAAACATCTCACTGACAACTGCAGATACACCTACCGATGGATAAAAGAAACCACTTTTCTCATTATCCGTATTTGCTAAAGTAGAAAACCAGTCATTGCGGGCAGTTAAATCCAGATATGCCCAACTCTTATACCCCAACTGGAAAGTCGCAAAAACAGCTTGATTATTATCTATATATCCCGCTTGTTCAGCCTTGGTATTTGCACCATTTTTACTTATATTGTTAAAAGAGAAAAAGTTGGGAACAGTAGCCAAATGTCCCTCATAGTTCGTCATTTCATAGGTTTGATGATTAAAACTGGCTCCCAAGTTTGCTGTAATTCCCCAATTCTCCCAACGTTTATTAATCTGTGCCATGACATCTCCATAGGTATTCTTATATCCAGACTTCATGTTCATATAATTACCATATTCAGATGCAAACAATTGGTCGGAAGAGGCCGCAAT
>Ga0192241_10872_pt1 | contig 10436 bp, 6 predicted proteins | sample Koala_Koa27_I3_FD_131239 | JGI IMG/M metagenome (GOLD analysis project Ga0192241, IMG submission 131239) | Enriched cells from koala feces incubated with labeled cellulose particles, San Francisco Zoo, California, United States - Koala_Koa2-7_I3 ... | reverse complement strand
CTCCCGAATCAGCAAAACGATTGTTGTTGATCGTACCTTTTACATTGATATCTACACTCAAATGCTCTTTAAAGAATTTCGGATTAAGATTGATGGCAGCGGTGTAACGTTCGTAAGAAGACGTTTTGAGAGTACCACGTTCGTTATTGTAACCTAGGCTGACACGATAGGGCAGTATACCTGTCTTGCCGGAGATGGCGATATTCTGGTCGGTGCTCAAACCTGTCTGGTAGATGGCGTCCTGCCAGTCGGTAGATTGGTGAGGGTACTTGTTCACGATCTGACTGATCGCATCCTCTTGTGTCGTCCCGCTATACTGATTCTTTAGTACTTCGCGGAATTGATCGGCATTGAGAGTAGGAACACGTTGATAAACATCTTTGGCTGTGAAACTACCGGAATAGGTAATCTTCACCTTGCCTTGCGAACCTTTTTTAGTTGTGATAATAATAACACCGTTCGAAGCACGCGAACCGTAGATGGCGGTAGCCGAGGCATCTTTCAAAACGGTGAATGTTTCAATATCATTGGGGTTGATTGTTGCCAGTGCATTAGGTGTACCCGGAGCAGCATCATTGGAAGTAGGAATACCATCAATAACAATCAACGGATCATTGGATGCGTTCAACGAAGCGCCTCCACGGATACGGATGGTAGAACCGGCTCCGGGGCTACCATCACCCGGAGCTACAAAAAGTCCCGGCACTTTGCCTTGGATTAATTCCTGCGGTGATGTAACAGCACCGCGATTCATGTCTTCCGCTTTGATGGCAACAACTGAACCACTCAAATCGCTCTTCTTTACGGAACCATAACCAATGACAACGACATCATTCAACAATTGGCTGTCATCTTGCAGTGTCACAGTAACAGAAGGAGCAGCTTTTACTTCAGCAGGTTTATAACCTATAAAGGAAATAGAGAGTATGGCATCTTTGGCAGCATTCAGTGTAAAGTTACCGTCGAAATCGGTAATTGTACCAGTGGTAGTACCTTTGATGATCACATTTGCACCGATTACCGGTTCGCCCGTGGTGTCTTTTACATGTCCTTTGACAGCCATCTGTTGTGCATAGGAACTTAATGCGAAGAACAGCCCCGGCAATATGAGGAGAATCACTTGAAAGATTCTGAAATTAACTTGCTTCATGCATTCTAAAAATTAAAGTTAACAATATAGTGATATTATCATATCCTTGAAAATATTTAGTAAAAATGCCTATTGAAAATATTTATTCTTTAAAGGCTATATGATTATAGCCTTTTTAATCCTTTTACTTCTGCTTTATCTTTTACTTCTTTGATACTGATTGCATATCCTCCGCCGTTGGCTGCACGCAAAGTCATCTTACTCTTGTTGGTCAGAATACCTTTTTGGATGGTATATGCCTGTGGATTCTCTTTCCAGTCAGCATCTTTGGCATCTGCATAAACGGTGGCGATATACTGTTTGCCCGGAGTCAGAAAATCGAATGTCAGTTTAGAAGTATGTCCGTTCTCACCTGCCGTGCAACCTACATACCAGTCGTTAGTTCCTTTTGCTTTACGGGCGATGGTGATATATTCTCCCGGTTCTGCTTCCAGATAATGACTCTCGTCCCAGTCGATGGCTACATCTTTGATGAATTGGAAAGCATCCATAAACCGTTCGTAGTTTTCGGGGACATCGGCAGCCATTTGTAAAGGGCTGTACATCGTCACATATAAAGCTAGCTGGCGGGCGATAGTAGAACGTACCTGAGAATTATTGGCAGGATTCATTTTATTGCAGTGAGTTTCGAAGATGCCCGGAGTATAATCCATCGGACCGCCAATTAACCGTGTGAAAGGCAGGATAGTGGTATGATATACCTTGTTCCCTCCGAATGATTCATACTCTGTACCGCGTGCCGATTCGTTGCCGATTAAGTTGGGATAAGTGCGGCAAATACCTGTCGGCCGGGTTGCTTCATGTGCATTGACCATGATTTTATAGTCGGCGGCTTTCTTTACTGCATACAGGTAGTGGTTGTTCATCCATTGACCGTAATGATGTTCTCCACGAGGAATAATATTGCCTACATAACCACTCTTTACAGAGTTGTATCCGTTATCTGCCATGAACTGATAAGCCTGATCCATGTGGCGTTCGTAGTTGCGTACAGAAGCGGAAGTTTCATGGTGCATCATCATTTTAACACCCTTACCTGCTGCATAGCGATGTATTTCCTGTACATCGAAATCAGGATACGGAGTTACGAAATCAAATACGTAGTCTTTACTGTTGCCGAACCAGTCTTCCCATCCTTCATTCCATCCTTCCACTAACACTGCGTCGAATCCGTGAGCAGCTGCGAAATCTATATAACGTTTTACATTGGCTGTATTGGCGGAATGTTTGCCGTTTGGTTTTGTTTTAGAATAATCAGTTTCGCCAAGTTTCACGCTGGTCAGTTCGTCGGTATAAGCCCATGAACCTTTTCCGGTAATCATGTCCCACCATACGCCGATATATTTCACAGGTTTTATCCATGAAGTATCTTCCAGTTTGCAAGGTTCGTTCAGGTTAAGGGTAATACGTGAGGCAAGGATATTGCGGGCATCGTCGCTGACAATCACCGTACGCCATGGAGAATTGCAAGGAGTTTGCATATAACCTTTATCTCCTTTGGCATCCGGAGTCAGCCATGACTCGAATATCATATTTTTATCGTCGAGGTTCAGGTTCATGCAGGAGTAATCAACCAAAGCGGCTTCGTGAAGGTTGATGTATAATCCATCATCGGTTTTCATCATCAATGCAGTCTGTACACCTGTTGGTGAAAATACGGTCTGTGAAGTATTAGGGGTGACAGCTTGTTTCATCAATCCTCTGATTTCTGATAGGCGGGAAATGGTATAATCATATTCCTGTGTGTCATAATCACCCGGAATCCAATAAGCGGTATGGTCACCTGCCATTGCAAATTGTGAATGCTCATCCTTGATGATAAAGTAGTTCAATGTCTTCTGCTGTGGGAACTCATAGCGGAAGCCCAGACCGTCGTTGAACAGACGAAAACGTATCAGGATGGAGCGGTCGTTTACCGGTTGGTATAAGGTCACTGCCAGTTCATTATAATGATTGCGGATTTCCTTTTCTTCTCCCCATACCGGTTTCCAGGTTTCATCGAAAGTAGATGTACGGGCATCTTTCACTTCAAACCCATCAGATAGATTTGTTTTTGAATCAAGTTTATCCATGTCTCTGCGGTCTACCCAATCGAAATCAGTCTTAGTCGCATTCTCTTTTTTCAGTTCCAATCCCAGTTTACTAGGTTTGATGACAGCTTTTTCTTTGTAACTCAATTCATATATGGGAGCACCTTCTTTATTTAATTGGAAGGTCATAACCAGATTTCCATCCGGTGAGGTCAGTTTCTGTTGTGCGTTCGCGATGAACGAAATACAGAGTAAGGCAATAATCAATAAATTCTTCTTCATTTTATCTATGGTATTAAATTGTAAGCTAATTAATTTGAGCTTTCAGGTGTTTTGCATTAGGAATATCGCAAATGTAAAGACTATCCTTGCCGGCTTTATGAATTAGAATAAAAATACAAGTCTGTGTAAATGTCAATACGTTGTTTACTAGGTAATTAACTGGCAATGTCACCTCCGTAAATATAAGTCGTTATGAACTTGTTCAGAAGGATAAAATCAAAATTCCACGGCTTGGAAGGGTCCATTCTTTTTCTAGTTTGACTGTCTCTCCTGTCAGCACATTATGAGCAGATGAAGCGGGTAGTATTTCCTGATATTCATTCAGGTTTATGGTTTGTTCCCGATTGTTTCCGTTAAGGAATACCGCTACTGATTGGTCACCATATTTGCGTTCGTATACATAAACACCTTTATTAGGAGAAAAATGTTTTAATTTCCCTTTGGCGATCACTTCATTTCCTTTTCTCCATTGAAGTAGTTTTTGCAGGAAAGAGAAAGCTTCATATTGTTGTGCTGTCCGGTTGGTTGCGTCGAAGCAATTCCGTGTATCATTCTGCCAGCCCCCAGGAAAATCACAGCGGAGTAAACCGTCGCCATTGGCTTTGTCGGCAGCCATTAGAATTTCAGTTCCATAATATATTTGTGGAATTCCCCGGGTTGTCAACAGAAATGTGAGTGCCTGTTTGTAGCGATCGAGGTTTTGTGTGGCAGCTTCCGAACGGTAGAAGCGGGAAGTGTCATGATTGTCGAGAAAGATTAATAGATTCATCGGGTCGGCATAGACGATATCTTGTGATAGATAGTCGAAGAGCCGGTAAAGTCCTCCGTTCCAGTCGTTCGTTTCCTCGTCGAAAGCATTATTCATCTGATCCATCAGCGGGAAATCCATCACTGTACGCAAATAGGAATTTTGGGGAGCGGCTATTTTACTGTCTTTTTGCCAGTAAGAGACAAGCACGTTACTGCCTATCCAGGTTTCTCCTACAATATTGAAATTCGGATATTCTTCTGTTACCGCTTTACACCAGTCAGACATCATGTTGAAGTCTGCATAAGGATGTGTGTCTTGGCGAATGCCATTGATACCTGCATATTCAATCCACCAGATACTGCTTTGTATCAGATAAGTAGCTACATGGCGGTTACGTTGGTTAAAATCGGGCATACATTCGCTAAACCAGCCGTCTACTACAATCTTTTTCGCATAGTCCGAAGCATACGGATCTGATGGAGTAGCTGTCTTGAAAGTCGTTTGTACATAGTTGCCTTTGAAGTTGAACCAATCCTTGGAAGGCATATCTTTGAAGAGATAGTTTTGGTCTCCGCAATGATTGAAGATCATATCCATTACTACTTTTAAGCCTTTGTTGTGTGCCTGTTGCACCAGACTGCGGAATTCCTCATTACTTCCGAAACGCCGGTCTACCTGATAGTAATCGGTAATGGCATAACCATGATAGGAGCCTTCTTTCATATCATTTTCCTGAATCGGATTGAGCCATATACTCGTCACTCCCAAATTGGCAATGTAATCCAGTTGATTCTCTATACCTTTCAGATCACCGCCATGACGTGCAAAAGGATCATTACGATCTACTTTAGCTTCCAACATTCCGGGGATTATATCATTAGAAACATCGCCATTGGCAAAGCGGTCCGGCATAATGAGATAAAGAACGTCGCTTGAATTAAAACCTTCCACTTCGGAAGCTGACGGTCTTCTTTGTTTAAGCTCGTAGGGGACTACAGTTTGCTTTTTTCCTTGTTTCAGAATGATTTCGAATTTCTGTGGGGCTGCTTCCGAAATATTCATATATAAAAGCAGGTAATTCGGATTTTCCTGTTTTACAACTTCTTGTAACATGATGTCTTTAGAAGAAATGCTGACCTCTGCAGAAGCTATATGTTCCCCATACAGCATGACTTGCAGTTCGGGGTTTTTCATTCCTGCCCACCAGAATGCAGGGGTTACTTTTTTTATTGCAGTTGCGGCGAATAGTGAGCTGCAACTAAATAAGGATACAAGTAAGATGACGGATAAAAAAACTTTTTCATGGTAACGTAGATTTTAAATGTTTGCTCGGCGAACCGATGTTGCAAATGTAGAGGGATAGGATGCTATATTGGGAAACTAGAATATAAATATAAATGCTTTCGGGAGTTAATGCGTTGTAAATCAATAGTATGTTAGCGAAATAACGATGAGGAAATATAAGTGAAAATTAAAATAGTTATGAATATATATTTCATTCTCATTACTATATTTATTATATTTGTGACATCTTTAAAAAGTATCCTATGAGAAATATAGCCTGTTATATTTTATTTTTTCTCTTGGCTTATCCTGTTTCATTGTCTGCAAAGCAGACGGAATATGGAGCAGCTCTTAAAAGACTGGACGACATCATAAATAAGAAAGAAACTTATCAGCTTCAGAAAGAAAAGGAGATTGATGGCTTGAAAGTCCAGCTTGCTCATTCGGTTGATCCTGTTGATAAATACCGGCTATATGGTGCTCTGTTTGATGCTTATCTCCATTATCAGGCAGATTCTGCACTTCATTATATAAACAGTAGAAAACAGATTCTACCTCAACTGAATCGTCCGGAGTTGGAGAATGAGATTATGATTAACCGGGCAACAGTGTTGGGGGTGATGGGGATGTATATTGAAGCAATGAAAGAGTTGGAGAGAATTCGCCCGGCGAAGTTGGACAAAAGAATGTTACTGTCTTATTATCAGACTTACCGTGCCTGCTATGGCTGGCTTGCTGACTATACTACCAATAAGGAGGAAAAAAAGAAATACCTGAAAAAGACAGATTTATATCGTGATTCTATTATCAGTATCATGCCTCCGGAAACAAACAGGACGATTGTTGCAGCTGAAAAATATATAGTCAATGGTAAAGCCGACACAGCTTTAGTCATGCTTAATGATGCATTGAAAGACGTTGTTGATGAACGCCAGAAAGTTTATATCTACTATACGCTGTCCGAAGCATATAGTATGAAGAAAGATACAGAGAAAGAAGTATACTATCTGATATTGACAGCGATAGCGGATTTGGAGTCTTCAGTGAGGGAGTATGCCTCTTTGCAGAAGTTGGCCCATCTGATGTATGAGCAGGGGGATATTGATCGTGCTTACAAGTATTTGAGTTGTTCGATGGAGGACGCTGTAGCTTGTAATGCCCGTTTACGTTTTATCGAGGTAACTGAGTTTTTTCCGATTATTGATAAGGCTTATAAACTGAAGGAAGAAAAAGAACGTGCGGTTTCCCGAACCATGTTAATCAGTGTCAGCTTGTTGTCATTGTTTCTTTTGGTTGCTATCTTCTTTCTGTACCGTTGGATGAAGAAACTGTCTATCATGCGGCATGATTTGAGTTTGGCCAATGAACAGATGCAAGTAGTCAACAAAGAACTGGAGCAGACGGGGAAAATAAAAGAGGTATATATTGCCCGCTATCTGGACAGGTGTGTCAACTATCTGGATAAGCTGGAAACCTACCGTCGCTCATTGGCTAAACTGGCGATGGCATCCCGTATCGAAGATTTATTTAAGGCTATTAAATCCGAACAGTTTATCCTTCGATGTCCCTCTTCAACTGAAACTCTTGCGCTTTCAGAAAATCACACGGATCATATTCGTATGAAATAGCAAGAGGAGCAATATTCATTTCCATCAGGCGGTCTATCAAATCGCCTTCACCTCCCATTGCCAACATTTTCAATACACTGTCTTGTGTACGGTCATTCGAATCTTTTGCACGTCCTTCACGCTGCGCAATCCAAATAGACTGATTCTTCTCTGAAATGGTGTAATGCATATAACGGGACATACGCGCTGAAGATTCCAACATCTGCCGCATAGTCAACGCCCGCTGTACAATAAATGATTTATTGACACGCACCAGTTTCTTAATCCAGGGATAAATAAGCAAATTGTCGCCAATCGCAATTTCTACCGTATCCATTCCCTGGTCAATCAGCAAAATAGAGAGAAAGCCCGAATCAAGAATAATGTCTCTATGATTCGATATATACGTATAAGCTTTGCTTTTATCCGGTATGGCGGTATGATCCAGTGTCAGTCCGGCAGTATGATCTGCCGCTATCTTCCACAAAATGCCATAGCAAAATGCCTCCTGAAAATCAAGCTTAGTCTTACAGGCACGCATCTTTTGCGCCAGAAGTTCAAATGGAACGTTCGGTATAGCACCGGTAGCAGCTTTCTGAAAAGCCGGATCGGCAATCAGTTCCTCAAAGATTTGAGGAAGTTCCTCATCATTGTAAGGACGAATTTCATTAAACTCTGTCAGATCCATAAGTCTCAAGTATTATGTGCTCAAGTATTAAGTAATAAGTATAAAGTATTAGACTGCGTACAAACCGCATGGTTAATACTTGATACTTGATACTTAATACTTAAAACTTGTTTTCAATAATATCAGTCATCACATCCTTTATATCCAGTCCGGCTGCACGCACTTGCTGGGGAATAAAACTGGTAGTAGTCATTCCCGGAGTAGTGTTTACTTCGAGAAGATTCAGTTTTTCACCGGCAGTTATAATGTAATCTACACGGATAATACCGGAACAACCTAATATATCATAGATAGCTGAAGTCAGCATCTGTACGCGTTTGGTCAATTCATCCGAGATACGCGCAGGAGTGATTTCATCTACCTGTCCATTATATTTAGCATCATAATCAAAGAACTCATTGTGCGTCACTACTTCCGTAGGCGGAAAGATCACCGTCTTCTCTTTTGTCTTATAACAGCCGCAAGTCAGTTCCGTTCCGTCCATAAACGCTTCAACAATCACCTCTTCCGCTTCTCCGAAAGCTTTAACAATGGCCGGTTGTATTTGTTCTTTTGTCTTCACTTTCGTAACCCCGAAACTCGAACCTCCCAAACTAGGCTTGATAAAACAAGGCAGGCCGATCTTTTCCACTACTTCGTCGTCAGAAACCGATTGTCCCCGGCGCAACAACAGTGATTCGGCAATGCACACCCCGAAAGCTTTCAGATATTGATTGCAGGTAAACTTGTCATAAGTAATGGCAGCCGCCAACACTCCACAACAGGAATATGGAATACGCATCATATCAAAATAGCCTTGCAGCCTGCCATCCTCACCCGGCGTACCATGGATGGTGATATAAGCAAAGTCGAACACAACCTTTTCCGTTCCGTTCATAAAACTAAAGTCATTTCTATCCACCGGCACTTTGTTTCCGTCCGGTAATTGTACTTCCCAGCGACGGCCTTCCATCTCCACGATATACAAATTATACTTTTCCTTATCAATAAAGGAATAAATACCCTGTGCGCTACGCAGGGAAACTACGATTTCAGAGGTATCTCCTCCTGCTACGATAGCGATGTTGCGTTTCATTCTAATTCTCTATTACTTATATAGCCTCTCCACTTCTCGATAAGCCGGGTCATGTCATCCGGAAGTTCGGAAGTAAAATACATCTCTTCACCTGTGACGGGATGCACAAACCCCAACGTCATAGCATGCAAAGCCTGTCGGGGACAAGTGTCAAAGCAATTATTTACAAACTGTTTGTATTTACTAAAATGGGTTCCTTTCAGTATCTCATGACCGCCATAGCGTTCGTCATTGAACAGCACATGACCGATATGTTTCATGTGGACACGAATCTGATGAGTACGTCCTGTCTCAAGTATACATTCCACAAGGGTTACGTATCCCAGTCTTTCCAGTACGCGGTAGTGTGTAACGGCATGTTTGCCCACTGTCGGATCGGACATCACCGCCATTTGCATCCGGTCTCTCGGATTACGGGCAATATTACCGACAATCGTTCCTTCATCCTGTTCCACAACACCCCACACCAAAGCACGATATTTGCGTTTGGTAGTCTTATTAAAGAATTGAATTCCCAAATTTGTTTTGGCATCCGGTGTCTTGGCAATCACCAGTAAGCCTGAAGTATCTTTATCGATGCGATGAACAAGTCCCACGTGCGGGTCATTGGCATCATAATCCGGTATATCCTTCATGTGCCAAGCCAGCGCATTGACCAGCGTGCCGTGATAGTTTCCGTGTCCCGGATGCACGACCAATCCCGCCGGTTTATTCACAACCATCAGATAAGGATCTTCATAAACGATAGTAAGGGGAATATTTTCAGGAATAATTTCATTTTCATAACGGGGACGGTCCATCATCACTGTAATGACATCCAGCGGTTTCACTTTGTAGCTACTCTTCACCGGTTTGCCATTGGCCATAACGAATCCATCTTCGGCAGCTTTCTGAATACGGTTGCGCGAAGCATTGACAATACGTTCGAACAGATATTTGTCGACTCTGACCATCGCCTGCCCCTTGTCTACAACCACGCGGAAGTGCTCGTAAAGCTGGGATTCGTCACCGACAGGTTCTATATCATCCAAATCATTCTCCAGTTCATCCGGAAGTTCTTCCTCTATCATGCGAGTCCGTTTCTGTTATTTATCTATTAAAACCAACTATCATCTTGGGCAGATGATGATTCCGACGTAACCGGCTTCTCCGTATCCACGAAAACTTCGACCGAGTCCTCTTCTTCCGACATATCACCGGAGCCGTCTCCTACCATCAATGTCAAAGAAGCTCCCAAAGGAATCTTTTCTCCGGCAGCCAACTGACGTCCCTGATATTTCACACCGTACACCCAGTCTTTCTCACCATTTACCAATTGAATCTGATTCAGTTTAAAACCGGCATTCAGTAACTTAGCCTGTGCCTGCCGGAGCGAGCTGTTGTCCGCCACATCAGGAATGGCACGTAAAGGGACATCCAGTGTATTAACAGTCAGGTATACCGTACGTCCTTCCTTCACTTTCTCACCGGCTCCCGGTTTCAGTTCAAGAATGATACCCGCTGCTTTATCCTTGACATATTTAGTATCGGAAATCACATATACCAGACCGTGATTCCGGAACATCTTCG
>Ga0192241_10811_pt1 | contig 10545 bp, 10 predicted proteins | sample Koala_Koa27_I3_FD_131239 | JGI IMG/M metagenome (GOLD analysis project Ga0192241, IMG submission 131239) | Enriched cells from koala feces incubated with labeled cellulose particles, San Francisco Zoo, California, United States - Koala_Koa2-7_I3 ... | reverse complement strand
TCATTATACCAAACAGAAATGTCAACGCTATATGCGTAGCGTATTCGATGATTTTGGAATCCATTCTAAATTTTTCGATCTTAGGACCTGTTATTCTAGCAGGTGTTACAAAGGTTGTTTATAGCTTCTTAATTCGAAAATTCTTTTATATGAAGAACGTCATCGATATCATGTTAATCCTCATTTTCGCGTCTTTCGTAAGATCCGAATTGATGGTGATTCTAAAAATATACGTTCTTCCTATGATCATAAGCCTCACTGTGGTCAGTCTTTTTTTCAAAAAAGACTGAAGAAGTCAGAAATGAAATGAAACAGCCTAAACGAAATCAGAAAGTGCTTTATTGTTCTATCACGGATCAACTCGGAGGCGCCGAACAAGTACTGAAAATGATCGCCCGCAACCAACCGGAGACTGAAAATCATGTTTTCATGCTGCGGGGTCCTTACACCGGAACATGGGATGATGTCACCGGAATAACTATTCATTCTCCTTCCGGCAAAGGACTTCTGAGGAGTTTTTGGCATTTGATGGCCTTTGTCCGAAAGCATCCGAAATGGCATCGGATATACACTACCCATATAGCGTTGACATTTCTGTTTGGTATAATGATCCGTAGAAAATTCCTTAGGAAAAACGAATTTATTGCCCGGGAATCCACTGTCATTTTTCAACGTTTCAAAGGTATAAAACTCCGGAAATACCGGTGGATGTACCGATGGGGTTACACGGCTGTAGATCTGCTGATTTGCCAGACCGATTTTATGAAACAGCAATTCACAGATAATATCCCTTGGTTAGCCCGGCAATTGAACATACAAACGATATGCAATCCGGTGGATACTAATTATATCCATAAACTCGCATCCGGAACCCCCTCTCATTTATTCCCGACTCCGTATGTTATAACGGCGGGCAGATTTATACCTGAAAAAGGATTCGACGTTCTTTTGCATGCTTTCAAAAAGTTGATCCAGTGTTATCCGGAACTCACACTGATCATTTTTGGAGAAGGAGAACAGCGAGATAATTTAAGTGCCATTATAAAAAACCTGGGACTGAACGATAAAGTATTTTTACCTGGATATGAGAAAAACATATATCCATACTTACGTAAAGCCGAACTCTGTGTAATTTCCTCGCGCAAAGAAGGATTTCCAAATGTCTTATTGCAAATGATGGCGCTGAATACCAAAGTCGTTTCTACCCGTTGTGCCGGAGGAATCCAAGACTTGCCGGGACTGTTTACCTGTAACACCGAAGATGTCCAGAATTTATGCCAAGCCATGGCCTTATGTTTAGATTCCGACACTCAGTACTGTAGAAAACTATTTGATGAAGAATTGGAAAAAAGATCTGTATGCAGATTCCTTGGCCAAATAGATCAACACTTGAATGAATAAGCTCATCCGCATTACTACAATCCCGTTGTCTCTTGAAAAACTTTTGGGGGGGGGGCAGATGCACTTTATGAATAACTATTTCCGGGTAATAGCCGTCTCCTCCCATAAAGAAAAACTGGAGGACGTAGGCAGCAAGGAGGGCGTAGGTACGTTCCATATCGACCTCACCCGCCGGATCACTCCATTCAAAGATTTGAAAGCCCTCTGGAAATTATTCCGATTTCTCCGAAGTGAAAAGCCACTGATTGTCCATACCCACACCCCGAAAGCCGGTACAATCGGCATGATAGCTGCGTGGTTAGCCCGGGTCCCTATCCGAATGCATACGGTAGCCGGGATGCCGTTATTGGAGGTAACAGGAAAAAAACGAGTGATCCTCGAACGGGTTGAAAAAATTACTTACCACTGCGCAAGCCGCGTTTATCCCAATTCTTTAGGACTGCAGCAAATCATTATAAACAATAAATTTTGCAGGCCGGAAAAATTAAAAGTTTTAGCCCATGGAAGCTCCAACGGCATCGATACGTCACATTTCGATCCGTTGAAAATATCATCCGCACAAAAAAGCGCGCTTCGGAAAGATTTGGGTATCGAAGAAAAGGAATTTGTGTTCATCTTTGTCGGAAGATTGGTTACAGATAAAGGGATTAAGGAAGTGGTTAACGCGTTTGATTCAGCGATCTCAAAGCATATCGGGGTAAAACTTCTCCTTGTAGGAGATATGGAACCAGAATTAGACCCTCTCGAAGCAGCTGTGATTCGAACCATTCATAACAATATAAACATAATCTCAGCTGGTTTTCAGGATGACGTAAGACCATATATGGCTATATCGGATTTACTGGTATTTCCCAGTTACCGGGAAGGGTTTCCTAATGTGGTCATGCAAGCCGGAGCGATGGGAGTACCGGCTATAGTAACGGATATCAATGGCTGTAACGAAATTATACAAGAAGGGAAAAATGGTACGCTTATACCCGTAAAAAATGTGGAAGCGCTTCAGGAAAAAATGGACTATTTTATTCAAAACCCACAACAGTTGAAGACGTTAGCCACAAATGCCCGTGAGATGATCGTGTCCCGTTACGAACAAAAAATGGTATGGGAGGCTATATTGGCTGAGTACCAGAAACTGGAAAAAAGTTTACCCCATGTATAAGTTCTTTTTTAAACGTTTTTCGGACTTATTGCTTTCGCTGGTCGGTTTTAGTATTCTTTTACCGATTTTTGTGGCTATCGTCATCTTACTCCTTTTTTTCAATCGGGGTAAACCGTTTTTTTTACAACGGAGACCGGGAAAAAACGGGATGGTTTTCCGTATCATTAAATTTAAAACTATGAACGACAAAAGGGATAGTTCCGGGGCGTTGCTTCCGGATGATAAACGCTTAACTCCGGTAGGAGCATTTATCAGAAAAACTTCCCTGGACGAAATTCCGCAACTGATCAATGTGATAAAGGGAGATATGAGTCTGATCGGTCCGCGCCCGTTGTTGGTGGATTACCTTCCTTTGTACACACCGGAACAAGCCCGCAGGCATGAAGTCCGGCCGGGAATCACCGGTTGGGCTCAGGTAAACGGAAGAAATGCCATATCGTGGGAGGAAAAATTCAAATTGGACGTCTGGTATGTCGATCACCTGAGGTTTTCTCTGGATAAGAAAATTATATGGATGACCCTGCAAAAAGTTATTAAACGTGAAGGTGTATCCTCCGCAACGAGTGCAACGATGGAACCTTTTACCGGAAATAATCCTATAACTTAAACTGTTCGAAAATGTATTTATACGGAGCCAGCGGGCATGCGAAAGTGATTATCGATATACTGGAAAATAACCGCATACCCATCGACGGACTTTACGACGATCATTCCGAATTAACCGAGTTGTGCGGTTATCCCGTTTCCCGACCAGTTGTTCTGAATAGTCCGTTGATTATCAGTATCGGGGACAATAAAATAAGAAAGCGTTTATCGGAGACGCTTCCGGTGGATTTTGGAACCGCGATCGATCCTTCGGCCATTATCTCCCACCGCTCGGAATACGGAATGGGAACCGTAATGATGCAGGGGGTTATCGTTCAATCCCATGTACACATCGGCGAACATTGCATTATCAACAGCGGAAGCTCCATCGACCACGATTGTACGATCGGAAATTATGTTCATATTTCTCCGCATACTACTTTATGCGGGAATATCAGTGTGGGGGAAGGAAGCTGGATCGGCGCGGGAACAACCGTTATACCCGGAGTTAGCATTGGTCGGTGGTGTGTTATCGGAGCCGGTTCGGTGGTGACAAAGGATATCCCGGATTATAGTCTGGCTGTAGGGAATCGTTGCAAAATAGTGAAAACGTTAAAATAAACAGTTATGAATAAACGGATATGGCTCTCTTTGGCCCACATGGGTGGGCAGGAGCAGAAATATATTCAAGAGGCTTTCGATACGAATTGGGTAGTACCTCTCGGACCGAATGTCGACGGTTTTGAAAAGGACCTGGTGGGCTATTTGAATGAAGATGTATATATAACGGCATTAAGCGCCGGGACGGCCGCACTTCATTTGGCTTTGGTCATGTTGGGTGTGAAGGCCGGAGATGAAGTGATTTGCCAGAGCTTTACTTTTGCGGCATCGGCTAATCCGATCGTTTATCAGGGAGCGTTACCTGTGTTTGTGGATAGTGAGCCGGATACCTGGAATATGTCGCCTGCATTTTTAGAGAAGGCCATTGTGGAACGGATCGCGCTCGGTAAAAAACCGAAAGCCATTATTCCGGTTCACCTGTACGGAATGCCTGCCAAAATGGATGAGATTATGGCAATCGCCGCGCGATATGACATCCCTGTGGTGGAAGACGCCGCTGAGGCGTTAGGCTCCGTATACAAGGGAAAAAAATGTGGAACCTTCGGGAAGTTTTCCGCCCTTTCGTTCAACGGAAATAAAATGATTACGACTTCCGGAGGCGGAGCACTCGTTTCCCATACGGAAGAAGACAATCAACAAGCCAGAAAACTAGCGACTCAGGCCCGCGATAACGCGCCCTGGTATCAGCATTCACAGATCGGTTACAATTACCGAATGAGTAATATTTCTGCGGGTATCGGCCGGGGACAGATGCATGTGCTGGAAGATCATGTAGCCCGCCGGCAGGAAATTCATGAAATCTACCGCCACAGTCTGGCACAGATAAAAGGGTTAGAAGTGTATGCTTCCCCCTACCCGGAACTGGTATCCAATTACTGGCTGAGCTGTATTCTGATCGATCCCACTACCGGTCAGACACCGGAAAGCGTCCGGATCGCGTTGGAAAAAGAAAACATCGAAACCCGACCGCTCTGGAAGCCGATGCACCTGCAACCGGTATTTCAGGAATGTCCGTTCTACGGTGACGAAACGAGTGAGAAATTATTCAAAACAGGACTTTGTCTTCCTTCCGGTTCCTCTTTGGAGGATTCTGATATCCGACGGGTAACGGATGCAATCGGTTCTCTATTTTGTTAATGACTCCGGACGATGTATTACGTAACAAAGGCCGACTTTCGTCGGCCTTTTGTTTATTTGGCACCCGATCTTCCCGGACTACAGCGGATACTCTTCAAATGCATAAAGCAAGGTAGACAGGTAACGTTCTCCGGTATCGGGTAATACCACGACGATATTTTTTCCCTCGTTTTCCGGCAACCGGGCCAACTGGGTAGCGGCAAAGGCGGCTGCACCCGACGATATGCCGACCAGCAGCCCTTCTGAGCGGGCCAGTTCACGGCTGGTTCGGATGGCATCATCGTTGGCCACCTGTATAATCTGGTCGACCACTGAACCATCGAATGTTCCGGGAACAAATCCGGCGCCGATGCCCTGGATCTTATGCGGACCGGGAGCGCCACCGGAGAGTACCGGAGAGTCCGCCGGTTCTACCGCCACGATCCGCGTGTTCGGATTGTATTCTTTCAGCCGTTTGCCGACGCCGCTGACCGTTCCGCCCGTACCTACCCCAGCCACAAAGATATCGACCTGTCCGTCCGTATCCCGCCAGATTTCTTCCCCCGTCGTACGGATATGTACTTTCGGATTGGCCGGATTCTCGAATTGCTGCAAGATGACCGCACCGGGAATCTCTTCCCTCAGGCTGACCGCTTTGGCAATGGCTCCTTTCATCCCCTCCCCTCCGGGAGTGAGTACGACCTCGGCCCCCAGGGCTTTCAGTAGGTTGCGCCGTTCGATACTCATCGTTTCAGGCATAGTCAGGATCAGGCGGTATTTTTTAACGGCAGAAACAAAGGCCAGGCCGATCCCCGTATTGCCGCTGGTGGGTTCAATGATTACCGCACCGGGCTTCAGGTGTCCGTGTGCTTCGGCGTCTTCTACCATAGCCAGGGCGATACGGTCTTTTACACTGCCCAGCGGATTGAAGTATTCCAGTTTGGCGATGATGCGTGCCTGGGCCGCGTGAGTCTTACCATATTCGGCAAGCTCCAGTAAAGGCGTATGGCCTACCAGGTCTGTCAGTTTTTTTGCTATTTTAGACATGATGATGTGTATTTAAAAATTTCATTGCTTTCCTACTCTGCAGGCAAAGGTATCCGAACGTACGCAAAACCAAAATAGCACGTTTATGGTATTCTTTCTCTCCGGTTCGGTATTACCTTTGTAACCATCTAATCAAAGCAGTGATGAGACCTTATATAATTGCAGATAATCAACACATTACCCGGGAAGGAATCGTATCGGTCCTTACAAAAAACGAGCCGGATGTGTCTATCTTTCCCGCAACCGGTAAAGCAGAACTGTTGCAGGGGTTGATGGAACTGTCCGAACCGGTCGTTGTACTGGATTATGCCCTGATGGACTTCCAGTCCGCTCACCAGCTGCTTAATATGATGGCTGGTTCACCGGAAGCCTCGTGGCTGCTTTTTTTCGATGAATTGAGTGAACAGTTCCTGCGACAGGTATTAATCAGTGCGCCCGAGCTTAGCGCCGTTTCCAAGCACGATCCGCTATGCTCTATTTCAGCGGCCCTGAAAGCTGTCCAAAACCGAGAGCGGTATGTTTGTGAACTGGCAGGTGATATTTTGAACAAGGGTATCCCGCCGGTAAAGGTTCCCGATGTGCTGACGGCGGCCGAAAAATCGGTGCTCCGTGAAATCGCGCTGGGGAAGACGACCAAAGAGATAGCCGTGGAAAAGTTCCTGAGTTTTCATACCATCAATACGCACCGGCGCAATATTTTCCGCAAACTCGATGTAAATAATGCTCAGGAAGCGGTGCGGTATGCCATAAAAGCCGGGATTATCGATTTCGCCGAATACTACATCTGATAACCTGGGCACATTCGGGCTGGGCGGTTTAAAATACAATCCGGACCATCGATCGATGGTCCGGATTGTTATTGAACCGGAAGCCCGGTCCTGCTAACGGGTCAGTTATTTATCGTTTATGCAAACCGCATTCGCGGTGTTCCGGTGACTCCCACCACCACCGGCCGGAGCGGGGATCCTTTCCCGGTTCTACCGCACGGGTACAAGGCTGACAGCCGATACTTGGAAATCCCTGGGTGTGAAGGGTATTATGCGGAACCTGATTCTTTTCGATATACTCCCATATTTGTCGTTCCGTCCAATCGATCAGCGGGTTGATCTTAATCAGGCCGTTCCCTTCGTCCCATTCGATCAACTGCATATCCTGGCGGGTGACGGACTGCTCCCTGCGAAGTCCGCAGATCCAGGCTTCCAGTCCGGAAAAAGCACGGGAGAGCGGCTCCAGTTTGCGGACGTGACAGCACCGTTTACGCTTTTCGATGCTTTCGTAAAATAGATTGATCCCTTCTTCGGAGACCAGGTCCTCCAATGCCCGGAAATCCGGGAAATAGACCTTTATTTTGATCCCGTAATGCATATTGGTCCGGTCGATCAGGCTATAGGTTTCCGGAAAAAGCCGTCCGGTATCGAGGGTAAATATCCGGGCGTTTATATCGATTCGGGTAATAATATCGGTCAGCACCTGGTCCTCCGGTCCCAGGCTGGAAGAGAGGGCGATCTTGTCCCCCAGCCCTTTGAGGAAATGCCGGAGCAGGTTTTCCGGCGATTCGGAGGCGAAACTCTTATTGAGTACGCTTACATATTCTTGCTTGTCCATACCGGTTAAAAGATCATTCCGGCCCCTACCGTTTCAAAGGTATCCGGATCGATAAAAATAAAACTGCCGGTTACCCGGTTCACTTTATACGGATCATAAGCCAACGGGGCAGAAGTTTTTAGGCTTACCGTCCCGATATCGTTCATCGAGAGCGTTTGACTACCGGTTTGTTGCTCCAGGGTATCGATATCGATCCGGCTATCAATGGATTTGACCAGGCCCTGCACTTCACGGGTGGTGTGGCGAATCAGATAGCGGTTGCCGGCCCGGAGCGGTTTTTCGTTGAACCAGCACACCATAGCCCGGAGTTCCTGGGACGCCACCGGGATTTGACCGGCGGCATCGGCAATCAAATCTCCCCGGCTCACATCGATATCATCCGTCAATTGTACCGCCACGGATTCTCCTTCCCCGGCTTCCTGCTGAGGGCGATCCGCCAGGGTAATAGCGGCTACAGTGGAGCGCTGTCCACGCGGCAGAACGATTACCGGATCCCCCGCGCGCAAAATACCGGACGCTACCCTGCCCGCGTATCCCCGGAAATCGTGGAACTTATCGGAAATGGGCCGGATGACGTACTGTACCGGAAAACGCAGACCGGCAGCCGCCTGTTGTTGGTTCACCGGTACGGTTTCCAACAATTGCATCAGGGTTACACCGTCGTACCAGGGCATATTCTCCGATCTGTCGACCACATTATCCCCCAGTTTCGCAGAAATGGGAATAAAGTGAATCTCTCCCGATATAAAATCGGATGACATCCTGATATAAGCCTTTTTAATCTCATTGAAAACGGTTTCCGAATAATCTACCAGATCCATTTTATTGACACACACCGCGATATGTGAGATGCCCAACAGGGAGGCGATGTAACTGTGGCGCACGGTCTGCTCCATCACCCCGTTGCGGGCGTCGATCAGGATGACGGCCAGGTCGGCCGTCGATGCGCCGGTTACCATATTGCGGGTGTACTGAATGTGTCCCGGTGTGTCGGCGATAATAAATTTACGCTTGGGAGTGGCGAAATAACGATAGGCCACATCGATCGTGATTCCCTGTTCCCGTTCACTGCGCAGACCGTCTGTCAGCAGGGCCAGGTTTACTTCTTCGTTGCCCCGGCTGCGGGATGCCGCTTCGACCGCTTCCAACTGATCCTCGAATATCGATTTGCTGTCGTACAGCAGGCGGCCGATCAGGGTGCTCTTGCCGTCGTCTACGCTGCCTGCGGTTGTGAAGCGTAGCAACTCCATGTCGAGGTATCCTTTTGTATCTATATTTTCCATTTTGTAATCTGAGTTAAGTTGATCTCCATCTTCCTGACGTAACGCCGGGTCTTGCGCCCCTCTGCGGGGCGAGGCTTCTACTTTCTTTTGTCTTGATACAAAAGAAAGTAGCAAAGAAAAAATCAAGAATTTTATTCCGGTCACCCCAACGCCCTCGTCGCCTAGGGCGACGTCGGTTAAACAAGGGGTTCCCTACTTAAAATTCGGGACTTTGCGCACTAGCCGTGCGTGTCACTTAGCGGCCCATGGCCGCTATTAGATGCCGATGCCCGTTAGAGATTTGAGAGGTTTGATGCATGGGATTAAAAATATCCGGCGATTTTTCGGTCCTCCATCGCTGTTTCGGAGCGTTTATCGTCGGCACGGCTTCCCCGTTCAGTTACCCGTGTGGCGGCGATTTCGTTGATGATCTCTTCCAGCGAGCTTGCCTGTGACAGCGTCAGTCCGGTACAGCTGATGTCGCCGATCGTCCGGCAACGAACCTTTTTGATCTCCACCTTTTCTTCCGGTTTAATCTTCATACACGGCTCTGCGGCCAGCCATTGGCCGTCACGGAAGAATACAGGACGCTCGTGGGTGTAGTAAATGCTTGGCATCTCGATGTTTTCCAAGAAGATATACTGCCAAACATCCATTTCGGTCCAGTTGCTGATCGGGAATACCCGGAAATGTTCACCGATATTCTTCCGGCCGTTGTAAAGCCCCCACAATTCGGGACGCTGGTTGCGCGGGTCCCACTGGCCGAACTCATCCCGGTGCGAGAAGAAACGTTCTTTGGCCCTGGCTTTTTCTTCATCCCGGCGTGCTCCGCCGATGGCCGCGTCGAATTTGTGTTTTTCGATGGTATCCAACAGCGTAACCGTTTGAAGACGGTTACGACTGGCGTTGTAGCCGGTTTCTTCCCTCACTCGTCCCGTATCGATCGATTCCTGTACGGAACCGACGATCAGCTGCGCCCCTAATTTTTCTACGAGCGTATCCCGGTATCGGATCGTCTCGATGAAATTGTGGCCGGTATCGATATGTACCAGCGGAAAAGGAATCCGGGCCGGATAAAACGCTTTGTAAGCCAAATGGGTCAGGACAATCGAGTCCTTGCCGCCGGAGAAAAGAATAGCCGGACGTTCGAATTGCGCCGCCACTTCACGGAGTACGTAAATCGATTCGGCTTCCAATTCCCGTAAATGAGTCAGTTTATTTTTTGTATTCATATTCTTGTTTAGCTGAATGCACCGGAGAGGTATCGTTGAGTAAGTTCATGCTGCGGATGGCTGAAAACCTGGTCGGCCGAACCGGATTCGACCACTTCGCCCAAATACATAAAAACGACATGGTCGGCGATCCGTTGCGCCTGCTGCAGGGTATGGGTAACCATGACGATGGAATAATCCCGTTTGAGTTTGACAAACAATTCCTCGACATTTTTGCTGGACAACGGATCGAGCGCGCTGGTCGCTTCATCGGCCAGAATAAACTGCGGTTCGACGGCCAGCGAGCGGGCCAGGCACAGGCGTTGCTGTTGGCCGATAGATAATCTGGTGGCCGGGGTATGCAGGCGGTCTTTTACCTCGTCCCACAAACCGACCGCTTCCAGGTAATGGTTCACGACCATGGTCAGTTTCCGTTTGTTCCGGATACCGTGAATGCGGCACCCGTAAGCAATATTCTCGAAAATCGACATGGGCAGGGGGGAAGGTTTCTGTGAAACCAGGCCAATTTTCCGACGCA
>Ga0192241_10855_pt1 | contig 10641 bp, 7 predicted proteins | sample Koala_Koa27_I3_FD_131239 | JGI IMG/M metagenome (GOLD analysis project Ga0192241, IMG submission 131239) | Enriched cells from koala feces incubated with labeled cellulose particles, San Francisco Zoo, California, United States - Koala_Koa2-7_I3 ... | reverse complement strand
GTTTTGCTCGAAGGGGTTCCCGGACTGGCCAAAACCCTGGCCGTGACCACGCTGGCACAGGCCATCGACGCGCGGTTCAGCCGGATTCAGTTCACTCCCGACCTGCTGCCGGCCGACCTGATCGGTACGGAAATCTACAGCCAGAAAAAAGAAGAGTTTTCGGTGAAAAAAGGGCCGATCTTTGCCAACTTCGTATTGGCCGATGAGATCAACCGTTCACCGGCCAAAGTACAGAGTGCGCTGTTGGAGGCCATGCAGGAGCGTCAGGTGACCATCGGTGATCAGACGTACAAACTGCCGGAACCGTTTCTGGTACTGGCCACCCAGAACCCGTTGGAACAGGAAGGTACCTATCCGCTTCCTGAAGCCCAGGTCGACCGATTCCTGATCAAGGCCAGGATCACCTATCCGAAGAAGGACGAGGAAATGGCGGTGGTGCGCATGAATATGGCCGGGTCTTCCTTTCCCAAAGCCAACAAAGTTATTACACCGGATGACATTCTGAAAGCCCGTAATGTGGTGGAAGACGTCTACATGGATGAGAAAATTCAGAAGTATATTATCGACATCATCTTCGCCACCCGGCAGCCGGAAGAGTACCATGTGGCTAATCTGGCCAGTATGATCAGCTACGGGGGATCTCCCCGTGCCAGTATTTCGTTGGCGAAGGCGGCGCGGAGTTATGCCTTTATTAAGCGGCGCGGGTACGTGATTCCGGAGGATGTGCGGGCGGTTAGCCACGATGTGCTTCGCCATCGTATCGGGCTGACTTACGAGGCGGAGGCGGAGAATATTACTTCCGAGGATATTATTACGGAGATCCTGAACAACGTTGAGGTGCCTTAAAGAATAACTGTCGGTCATGGCCGAGGCTGCCCATTAAAAGTTTTTGGTGTCGCTTTTTACAAAAAGCGACGATTTGGGCGACTTTCTAAAAGTCGCAGTTTGAGACTGGTGACCCGGTAGGTGCGTGGTGGCACCGCTCAACAGCGAGATGCATGCATCTCGCCCCTGATGGCCAACTCGCCTGGAACAGGCGACAACTGAACAGAACATGCTATAGGCTCGACTCGTTCCTCGCTCGGATTTATTGGCCCACGCGCTGGCGATTTGCATGCAAATCGCATTTGATGAATGGCCCACGCGCCATGGCTCGAACCGGCGCTTTTAGAGCCGACGCCAAACCGAGCGGCATCATGCTTGCATGAATGCCCGAGTGCGAAGGAGGAAGCCTTGGCAAAGCGCCGCAAATCGCAGCTTTTTTCAAAAAGCTGCACCAAAAACTTTTGGGCGAAACTTTGTTTCGCATGACTTAGTTTACTTTAGATACGTGCAGTATGTCGGATAATAGCGCAGATATCATCAAGCAAGTCCGGAAGATCGAGATCAAAACCCGCGGGTTAAGCAATGAGATTTTCGCCGGAAAATACCACAGTGCCTTCAAAGGCCGCGGTATGGCCTTCAGCGAGGTGCGCGAGTACCGCATCGGCGACGACATCCGGGACATCGACTGGAACGTCACCGCCCGTACCGGCGGACCGCACATCAAGACCTACGAAGAAGAACGCGAGTTAACGCTGATGCTGATGATCGACGTCAGCGGTTCCCGCCTGTTCGGTACCACAGAAAAGCTGAAGAAGAACATCATGACCGAAATGGCTGCGGTACTGGCTTTTTCCGCCGTATCGAACAACGACAAAATAGGCAGCATCTTCTTCAGCGACAAAATCGAAAAATACATCCCTCCGAAAAAAGGGCGCAAACATGTACTGGCCATCATCCACGAGTTGGTCGATTTCACTCCGGAAAGCACCGGGACCGACCTCTCACAGGCGTTCCGTTTCCTGACGAACATTACCAAAAAGCATGTCACAGCCTTCATGCTGTCCGACTTCATGGATGTGGAAAACGAGACGGCCCGCTTCGACGATGCGATGAAAATCGCATCCGGCAAACACGATATCGTAGGGATCAGGGTATACGACCCGAGGGAAACGGAGCTTCCCGATGTGGGAATAGTAGAGATGAAAGATGCGGAGACAGGCCGGAAGGTGTGGTTCGACACCTCGTCCCGCAAAGCCCGCCAGGCCTATGCCGACCGTTGGAAAGCCGATTCCGCAGTGATCGAAAAAACACTCAACCGCCGCCGGATCGACCATGTTTCGGTCGCCACGGATGAGGATTATGTCAAGTCATTAATTAAACTTTTCGCCCAACGATAGATGGTAAAAAAAGTTTTTACATACCTGCTTCCGGTTCTCTTTTTTGGCAGTGCGTTCTATGGAACTGCCCAACAGGAAGAAGAGCGTGACGGCAATACCCCGAAGGTCGAAGCGCGCCTGAGCGCCGATTCGCTGATGATCGGCGATCAGTTTACGTTGGATATAGAGGTGGAAAAAGACCTCACCCAGGTGATCGATTTCCCTACGTTCTTCGAAGAAGACGGATCGATCGGAAAGATCGGTGATCATGTGGAGGTGTTGGCCGAGTTTCCGATCGACACCCTGAGCCGTGACGGACGGAGCGTTACCATTCGTAAGCGTTACCTGTTTACGGCGTTCGAGGCCGGTAATTACAACATCGGTCAGTTCCCGGCGCTCTACCTGGATAAAAATATCGTCGATACGCTCTATACCCGGGACTCGATCCGTTTTTTTATGGATACGTTCCTGATCGATACGCTGACGATGACTATCCACGACATCAAAGAGCCGATGAAAGCCCCCGTCCTGGTACGGGAATGGCTGGGTTATTTCCTGATGTTCTTTCTGGGCGTGCAGTTGTTGTTGGCCATCGCGTATATCCTGTACCGAAAATTCCGAAAACCCGATACAACGGCCCGTAAACCGCGCCGCCCCTCCGAACCGCCGCACGTTACGGCTATCCGCGAACTGGAAAAACTGCAAAGCGAGAAACTGTGGCAGAACCAGCGTCATAAAATGTATTATACCCGCCTGACGGATATCGTGCGGGAATACATCGAGGGCCGCTACGGGGTAAATGCGATGGAGATGACCTCGGACGAGATCATCCAGGCGATGAAAGAGATCCATATCCCGGCCCGTTCGCACGAACAGATCCAGCGGCTGCTCTCTACAGCGGATTACGTTAAATTTGCCAAATATGTGCCTGACGTAGAGGACAATGAAATGTCCTGGAGCGATGCCTACTATTTTGTGGAAGAAACGAAGTACCTGGCAGCCGATCCCTCGGCAGCCGCTGAAAACGGAAAGGAGGAAAAGGCATGATAAAGAAACTTTTCCTGATAACGAGTCTGCTGGTCGTTAGCCAGGCCGTTTGCGCGCAGATGTTTCCTGAGCGGAAAGATATCCGCAAGGGGAACAAACAGTACGAGCGGCAGAATTATGTCGAGTCGGAAGCGGCTTATATGGGCGCCTTATCCTCTAATCCGATGTCCTACGAGGGAAATTTCAATTTAGGCAATACCTACTACCGGCAGGGACGGTACGAAGAGGCCGCACAACGTTTTATGCAGTTGGGACAGGCTCCGCATCTGCCGGAAACCATGGCCCATACGTTCTACAATGCCGGTAACTCGCTGGTACAGCAATACAAAGAGAGTTACGACCGTCAAAAACTGGAACAGGCCCTGGAAACCTATAAGCAATCCCTTCGCCTGAATCCGAATGACCAGGAGGCAAAATTCAACCTGGCTTATGTCCAGAAACTGCTGGAGAGGGATAACGACGGAGATGGCGGGGGTGGAGGAGACGATCAGAACCAGGACGGTGATGGCGATCAGAATCCCGATCAGAATGGCGAGGGCGATCAGGATCCCGATTCCGGCGATGGAGAAAATGACCCGAACGAAGGGGATCCGGACGAGAAAGAGGATAAAAACGACCCGGACAATCCCGACAAACCGGAACAGAGTCCGGAGCAAGAGCGTCCCGAACCCCGGATGAGTCCGGAAGAGGCGGCTCAAATGCTCAACGCCATGCAAAACAATGAGGAGAGCGCACGGGAAAAGATGGAGGCGCAGCCCGCCGGAGCGGTGGGAGCGTCCGGTAAAAACTGGTAGGATTAACTGATTAAAACCGAAAAATGATCATAGAAAGATTTGCAAACCCTTCGCTGTTGTGGCTCCTGCTCGTGCTGGTTCCACTGGTGGCCTACTACATTTTCCGTAGCCGGCAGGGTGGCGCGACCCTGCAAGTCTCCTCGACCTCCGGGCTGGGTAAAATAGCCCGGACACCGAAGTACTACCTGAGGCATTTGCCGATCGTATTGCGGTGTATGGTGATTGCTTTGCTGGTGGTGGCCCTCGCCCGTCCGCAAAGTTCGCAGTCCAATGAAACGTCCAGCACGCAGGGGATCGACATCATGATCTCGCTCGATATTTCGATCAGTATGCTCGCCCGCGACTTCAAACCGAACCGTTTGGAGGCGGCAAAAGAGATTACCCGCGATTTTATTTCGGGACGGACGAACGACCGGATCGGTTTGTCTGTTTTTGCCGGGGAAAGTTACACACAGAGTCCGCTGACCACCGACAAAGCCACTTTATTGAACCTGCTCTACCGGCAGGAAGTCAGTGCGATCGACAACGGTACGGCGATCGGAAATGGCCTGGCTACGGCCGTTAACCGCCTGAAGGACAGCCAGGCCAAGAGCAAGGTGATCATCCTGCTGACCGACGGGGTAAACAATACGGGACAGATCGCACCGTTGACCGCGGCCGAGATCGCCCAGGTTTTCGGGATTCGGGTCTATACGATCGGTGTCGGCACACGGGGTCGTGCGCCGCATCCGGCGCTCGACCGCTACGGTCGGACGGTTTACGTGGAACAGGAGGTCGAGATCGACGATGAGGTACTGACTGAGATTGCCGGCATGACCGGAGGAAAATACTACCGGGCTACCGACAATGAAAAGTTGCAGGAAATTTATGACGAGATCGACCGGCTGGAACGGACCGAGGTCGAAGTAGACAGTTATACCCGGTGGTACGAAAAATTCATGCCGTTTGCCCTGGCCGCCCTGCTTCTGCTGATTGTCGAATTATTACTGAGGTATTTTTATTTAAGGCGCATCCCTTAAAAGAAACCGTGAACTATGTTTAGATTTGGAACACCTGAATACCTTTGGTTTTTACTCATTCTTCCCGTACTGATCGGGATTTATTGGCTCTCTGTACGTGCCCGTAAGCGTCGGTTGGCCCGCTTCGGGAACCCGGCGCTCCTGGCTCAGCTGATGCCGGAAGCATCGCCTAAACGGGTGCGCAACAAATTTATCCTGCTCCTTTTAGTGGTCGGTCTGATTGCTCTGGCTTTGGCCCGGCCGCAATTCGGCTCGAAGCTGAAAGAGGTGACCCGCAATGGGATCGAGATCATGATCGCGGTCGATGTATCGAACAGTATGCTGGCGCAGGACTTCGAACCGAACCGGTTGGAGCGCACCAAGTTTGCCATCGACCGGCTGATCGAACAACTCGACGAGGACCAGATCGGGCTGATCGTTTTCGCCGGGGAGGCTTACGTGCAGCTGCCTATTACCGCGGATTATGTGGCGGCACGGAATTTCGTGCGGCACCTATCTACGGATATGGTGACTCGGCAGGGGACGGCGATGGGGGCGGCGATCGACCTGGCTTCCATGTCGTTTTCGACGGGCAGTGAGGGGAGTCGTGTTTTGATTATCGTTTCCGACGGAGAGAATCATGAAGACGATCCGGTCGCTTCCGCACGTGCGGCTGTGGAGAAAGGCATAAAGATTTATACCATCGGTATGGGTACGGAAGAGGGGGCTGTGATTCCGTATAACGGGGACTACATCCGGAATGAAGAGGGGAACCTCGTCGTTACCCGGCTGGACGAAAGAACATTGGAGCAGGTGGCTTTGGTCTCCGGCGGGGCCTATATCCGGGCCACGAACCGGAGTATCGGTTTGGGTGAAATTATTCAGCAGATCAATGAGGTGGAGAAGAAGCAGTTGACCACTCAGGTTTTTGAGGATTACAATGAGCAGTATCAGTATATCCTGGTTGTGGCTTTGGCTCTGCTTTTGTTGGAGGCTCTGATGATTTCACGGAAAAACCGGATTCTGGCTCGTTTCAATATTTTTAAGAAGTAATATTCCGGTGCTGGGGATCCCCACCACCTTTGGGTGTCGTTGTTTTCAGCCCGAATCCAGCCGGGAGTTAGCGGAAACTTCATTCCGACGGAGCCGGAAGTTCGTGGGAGCCGGAAGTTCGTTGGAGAAAGTTGTCATTTGCTTCCGTTTACCCCACCCTCTATTAATTTACCAAAGCGGATTTGGTTTCTCAACGACTACGCCATTTTGGGGATGATACTTAATAACTGTGTATAACAGCTATAAGAAAAAAGCTGATCTTTCGTTTCATTAATAACGCCGTAATTTTATCTTTAATAAAAATAGGGCAACATGAAAAAAATAATATTTTTAATCCTCATGGCAAGTGTAATGGCATGTAATTCTTCAAATACATTTACGGAGACGGAGTTGAACCTGATCGGAAATTCCGCGGATGCGGGCAAGATGACTGTGCTTCAGACCACGGCCAAAGCCGATTCTTTACTGCTGCGGCAAGTATCCGCCGACTTTACCCCGGAAGATCTCCGCTCGGCTCCTTATGCGATCCTCCAGTCGCGGCTGCTGGCCACAGTGAATGATCCGGACCATCCGGGTGTCGGTATTGCGGCCCCGCAAGTCGGTATTCTGCGTAATTTAATAGCCGTACAGCGTTTTGACAAGGAGGGTGAGCCTTTTGAGTTTTATGCCAATCCCGTGATTGAAGTCTACGGAGAACAGACGGCAATCGGAATGGAAGGCTGTCTTTCCGTGCCGGACCGTTCGGAAGCGGTGAACCGCTCGCAATCCATCGTCCTTTCTTATCTTCACGAAGCTACCGGAGAACGAATCCGGGAGACTGTGGAGGGTTTTACAGCTGTTATCTTTCAGCATGAAGTCGATCATCTGAACGGTATTCTCTATATTGACCGGATGGTCGAACTCCCTTCGGATGCTGCGGGAGATACGATGGAAGAATAACCGGATCTATCCACGCATGGGGGCATTCGGTTCGCGCAAAATGATTACCTTTATCCCGGTCATAAACAGACAAGAAAAATGAAATCACTGTTCAAATACACCCTCCTGTGGCTCTTGTTGGTGTCCCTTACCGCCTGCGGGGGCGACGATGAGTACGATGCGGTAGCCCAACAGGAAGATTTCCAGACGTTTCTGGACGGGAAGCAGTTGGAATACGACGAAGATTTAGCAGCGATGCATTATATCTATAAAGTTACGGTTAATGAAGGAAATTCCCGGAATGAGGTGGTCCAGACGGGCGACCGGATTGCGATCTATTATGCAGGATATCTTTACAATAAGAGTGTTACGGCAAACAATTACGGTCTGGGAGGTGTTTTTACCACGAATGATCCGGAGTTATCGTTGGGGCTCGGCTGGTACGAAAACCCCAATACGGACCCCCTGGAAATTACACTGGGAGACGGGAATGTTTTAAGGGGGCTAAATCTGGGAATACCCGGCAGTCGGGTGGGAGATACATTTTTACTTTATCTCTCAGCCGATTATGCCTATGGCGAAGGAAATCAGGTGGGGCTTGTCGAAACGAAGGTTCCGGTGGTTTTTGAAATTTATATCGACCGAAAAATCTCCGATTAAAAGTCCGGTATACGATCATACCCAAAGGCTTTTCTTCGGAAAGGCCTTTTTTTATACCGTACGCTGATCGATCGCCGGTACCCAACAGACCACCTCGAACCGAAAAACCAATACCTGTACCGAAGCAGTCTGTCTCCTACTTTTTAATACTTTTTACCAGAGCGCCAAAAAGGAACTGGAGAAAAACGCTATATTTGTGGATTCATTTCGAAAACAAGACGTTAAACATAAGAATTTTAAGTCCCTATGAAATTTACCGAGTACAAAGGGCTCGACCTGACCGCCGTCAACCGTCAGGTTCGCGAAAAGTGGGAAGCACAGGATACCTTCCACAAGAGCATCACCACCCGTGAAGGACGGCCGACCTTTGTGTTTTACGAAGGGCCGCCCTCGGCGAACGGAACGCCGGGTATCCATCATGTGATGGCGCGTACCATCAAGGACGTCATCTGCCGGTATAAAACCCAGCAGGATTTTCTGGTGCACCGTAAGGCGGGATGGGACACCCACGGCCTTCCGGTCGAACTGGGCGTCGAGAAAAAACTCGGCATTACCAAGGAAGACATCGGGACTAAAATTTCGATTGAAGAATACAACCGCACCTGCCGCCAGGCGGTGATGGAATTTACCGACCAGTGGGAAGAACTGACCCGGGTGATGGGCTGTTGGGTCAATATGGACGATCCGTATGTGACTTATAAAAACAAATACATCGAAACCCTGTGGTGGATGCTCAAAGAGCTGTTCGATAAAGGGCTGTTGTATAAAGGCTACACGATCCAGCCGTACTCGCCCGCCGCGGGAACCGGATTGAGTACCCATGAGCTGAATCAGCCGGGATGCTACCGGGATGTGAAAGATACGACGGCCACCGCCCAGTTCAAAGTGGTGCGCAATGCGGAATCGGAAGCGCTGTTCGAGAAAGCGGGAGATGTTCCGGTCTATTTTATGGCTTGGACGACCACTCCCTGGACCCTGCCGTCGAATACCGCACTTGCCGTAGGGCCGTCTATTACATACAGTCTGGTAAAAACCTACAATCCGTACACGCATGAACCGATAGCGGTGATTTTGGGTAAAGACCGGCTGAGCGCTTATTTCAGCGCCAAAGCCGAAGGGATCGCGTTGGCGGATTACAATAAAAACGGCAAAGTGATCCCGTATGAAGTAGTGGCCCAGTACGAAGGAGCGGCATTGGAAGCGATCCGCTACGAGCAGCTGATCCCGTGGGTAAAACCGGACGGGGATGCCTTCCGCGTGATCACCGGGGATTATGTCACGACGGAAGACGGTACGGGTATCGTACACATCGCCCCGACCTTCGGTGCGGACGACGACCGGGTAGCCAAAGCCGCCGGCATCGTACCGCTTTTTATGGTGGATAAGGCGGGCAAAAACCAACCTATGGTCGACCGTACGGGTAAATTTTTCCGGATCGAAGAACTGGACGAAGCATTCGTGAAAAACCAGGTGAATGTCGGACTGTACCAGGATTACGCGGGTAAATTCGTCAAAAACGCCTACGATCCGGCCAAAGGTGAAAAAGACGAGACGCTGGATGTCGAGATCGCCATGATGCTCAAAACGCAGGGCCTGGTTTTCAGGATCGAAAAGCATACCCACAACTATCCGCATTGCTGGCGGACGGATAAACCGGTGCTGTACTATCCGCTCGATTCGTGGTTCGTGAAAACCACGGCATTCAAAGATCGTCTGATCGAACTCAATAATACGATCTACTGGAAACCGGCTTCGACCGGAGCCGGACGCTTCGGCAAATGGCTGGAAAACCTGGTGGACTGGAACCTCTCCCGTTCCCGCTACTGGGGAACCCCGCTGCCGATCTGGGCCACAGAAGATTATTCGGAGATGAAGTGCATCGGTTCGGTGGCCGAATTAAAAGCCGAGATCGACAAATCGGTGGCCGCCGGATTTATGACCGAAAATCCGCTGGCTAAATTCAGCGAAAACGATTTCTCGGAAGAAAATTACGATACGTTCGATTTGCACCGGCCGTATGTGGACCACATCATCCTCGTATCGGATAGTGGCGAGAAGATGACCCGTGAGGGCGACCTGATCGACGTGTGGTTCGATTCGGGTGCGATGCCGTACGCCCAGGTACACTTTCCGTTCGAGATGAACGGCGAAGCGTTCAACCAGGTCTATCCGGCAGATTTTATCGCCGAAGGAGTGGACCAGACCCGCGGATGGTTCTTCACGTTGCACGCGCTGGCTACAATGCTGTTCGATTCGGTAGCGTTCAAAAATATCATTTCCAACGGGTTGGTGCTCGATAAAAACGGCAACAAAATGAGTAAACGCCTCGGCAACGGGGTCGATCCGTTCCAGGCTTTGGAAAAATACGGTTCCGATGCGATCCGGTGGTATATGGTGACCAATGCGCAGCCGTGGGACAACCTTAAATTCGACCCGGACGGAGTGGACGAAGTACGCCGGAAATTCTTCGGCACGCTGTACAATACCTACAGCTTCTTCGCCCTGTATGCCAATGTGGACGGCTTTACGGGCCAGGAACCGGAAATTCCGGTAGCCGCCCGTCCGGAAATCGACCGCTGGATCATTTCGCTGCTCAACACGCTGGTCAGGGATGTAACCCGGCATCTGGATGATTACGATATGACCCCGGCGGCCCGCCTGATCCAGGATTTTGTGAACGAGAACCTGTCCAACTGGTACGTTCGCCTGAACCGCAAACGATTCTGGGGCGCTGTGGCGGCTGAAGACGTCACAGCATGCGGCCCCCACTATCAGGATAAACTGGCGGCTTACCAAACGTTGTATACCTGCCTGGAAACCGTTTCCATGCTGGCTGCACCCTTCGCGCCGTTTATTTCGGACCAGATTTTCTGCGACCTGAACACGTTGAGCGGACGCCACAATGAGGAATCGGTTCACCTGTCGCATTTCCCTAAAGCGGATGAGTCGCTGATCCATCCGGCCTTGGAG
>Ga0192241_10853_pt1 | contig 10673 bp, 9 predicted proteins | sample Koala_Koa27_I3_FD_131239 | JGI IMG/M metagenome (GOLD analysis project Ga0192241, IMG submission 131239) | Enriched cells from koala feces incubated with labeled cellulose particles, San Francisco Zoo, California, United States - Koala_Koa2-7_I3 ... | reverse complement strand
AATACTCATATAATGATTGATACCAAACTCCATGCAACGCGCCCGTACCCGAAAACCAATAAATGCACAAATTGACGCAAACAAAAAAGCAATCCAATCACAGCCAAACAACTTGCAGAATCCTCCGCAAGCAAAGCCAGCTCCTACAGCTACCAAATAAGGCAAGTAATTCCTCTTCTTCGACTTGATTTTCTCCAATTCCTCTTCATATCGGTCTAAGGAATAGTCCTGTTCTATGGCCTTCCAGGATAACTTGCTTATTTCCGAGATGGCCGTCATATTAATGCCGTGTTTTTCACATTTTTGGAATTTGGAATATGAATGTGAACCATCGCTCAGGTTAGCAACCAGCATGGTGTAACTCACATCAATGTGCAGTTTTTCTTCCGGAAGTCCCAAATAAGCTGCTACCCTGTTCATATTACGTACAACGCGGTTCGTATCTGCCGCACTTTCTACCAACAATTGCCCAGTACGAAGCAATAAATCCAGTTTTCTCCTGATAAGCAGGGTCGTTTCTTGTTCAGTTAATGTCTCACTCATGAAATTCTAGTGCTTAAATAGTCAAGGGCTGCAAAGATAGCACAAAAAAACGAGAAACGACATACACTATCCACCGATGCAAAAAGTCATTTTACACCCGAGCCCATTTTTGGTAAGCACTCAATTTAGGGCATACCCCTTTGAAAGGGCACTTTTCAGTACCCTAAATCGAGTTTTGTTAATTAATTAGTTTTGAATTTAACATTGGCTGGTAGCCAAAGTGATTTTGCCAGGAACCATGTTAACATAATCCCTGCACCCGTTAAAGATATTTTTGAAGAAAGTTCCGATGAAGTTCCAGATAGAACTGCCATGAAGCTTTACCGTTCCTATTACACTATGATAAGTCGCAGCCATCTCGGCACCCGCATCACTGCCATAATGGAGTGAATTGTTGCGTTGAGTGGTCAGCTTCCGGATGGTTCGCTCGGCAAGATTATTGTCTATCGGGAGTTCACCGTCATCCAGGTAAGCAAAGATCTCTTTCCAGAACCGATTCAGATAATTAAGAGCTTCTGTATAATACTGACTTCTAAATTCTGAATCCTTTGACAGTTCACTGTCCAACAGGCTGCGCAATTCTATCAGGTGTTCTTTCGTTTCCAGGCTTTGCCTTTCCCGTAACCTCTCTTCCAAAGTAAGACCGGCTTCATCATATTTACGTTCCCTCATAAAGAATTCCTTTAAAATGTTGGAAAAGCGTTCAGCTGCCGGTTCACCACCCTGATTGGAAGCCTTGACAAACTTGTTTTTGGCATGAGACATACAAACCTGATGGATAGTATCTTTAAATTGAGCTGATTTCAACTCATCACCGATGAATACATAAGCATTGTAGCCGTCGGACATGATACTCTTCAATTCCGCATCACCCAGGAAGTCCGTAAGTACCTCACGGCCGCGGGAGCCATTCTCATAGAAGAAAATGGCTGTTTTCTGAGCCTTGTTGACCAATACCCAGATATAACACTTTTTATAGTGGTCATATTTGCGCACCTTACACCAGGTCTCATCGCAATTCACAATCGAGTCCTTTTCCAAGGCTACAGACTTCAATACACAAACCAACTCATCAAGGTATTTCTTGCCTTTCTTAAGCCAGTTATGTAAGGTGTTTTTAGAAATCGTCATTCCCATATCTGTCAGCCATTGGTGAAGATGACCGAAGGTCACATTCTTTACATAAACTTCATAGGCTATGGCCTGCAGAAATTCAGGAGTAGCTTTAGTACCCTCGAACTTGGTTATTACCTGCGGATGACCTTCAGAGGGGAAATAACCCCACCTGGGCTTTTTACCGGGCTCTGCATAATGAACCATCTCAAAACTTTCTTCCGTGAGGAAAGTACGGAAACTGAATACACGTACCATCCTTCTTTCAATGATACGGCCGGGAACCTTTGTCAAGTCAGAAGGATGCTCTATCGATTCTCCGGCTACTCCCATCGTTTTATACCCGTCGGGACGATTGCGCAGCTCACGTTCCTTTTTGGGTAAAGCCGGCTCATTCCGAGATCCGTTCTTGTCCACTGAATCTGTACGGAGTGTAGCGTCTGTGCCATCATAATCATCTTTCTCCTTTTGTCGGTCAGAAGCACTCTTTTTAGCTTTAGAGTTTATCCGTTGACGTCTGTCACCAAAATGTTCCTGATTGGCAAAATCAAGTTTCTCCTGAAGAACCCTTGCTTTACGTTCAGCCGATTTGCGAAGCTTATGCTCTTCCGATAACCGATTTTCCAAATCAGACTGCTTCGATTGCATGGAGGCCATTTGCTCCTCAAGCCCCTTCATTTTAGCCATAAAATCCTCCAAAACAAGTTTCATTGCATCACTTGTCAATCTGAGGTCCTGATTCTGCTCAGCAAGGTATTGTATGTATCGGTCTTTCTGATCCTCTGCCATACCTTCGCTATAATTTACAGGGTTACGTGAGTAGGTTTCCCTACTCAACAACTCCCTTTTTGAGTCGATTATATGTTGCAGTTCGATCATACTTAAACCTTTGATTTACAGACATAAAGGTACTAAAATAATCACAAAACAGCAAGCAAATAAACATACTAATTATCTGATTTTTAATACTTTAACTATCGGATTTTCCAGTATCAGAACAACATCTTTCCAGTCAATCCGATAAACAGTATCTGCCCCATTCCGCTCTACTTTCATGAACTGATAGCCTGCCACAAACTTCTTTTCGAACAGGCTGTAGGAACGATTGTCAAATGAAAACATACGGACTATTCTTCGATTTCGAGACATGACAATAAAGACATCTCCATTACATGGCTCCCTGTGAAGCCGTTCACGAATGATAGACAACACACGGCTGTGCTTGCAACGCATATCGGTAAAGTCACGGACATAATAAAAATGATTCAGACCGGTAACACTCAGCATAAACCCTCCAGCTTCTCTATCATCCGAACTAAATCCTGATAGCTTAAATTCTTTTGGGACAAGTGTAATCCGTTACTGATACGGATGTCAATCCAGATGTGAACGGGATTCTCATTACTGCTTTTTGATACAGGCTCAGGTTGATCGCCGGTATTGATCTTTTCCTCATGGCTAATCACTGGAGCACCATCAATCTGAACTTCAACTACTTTCTTGCGAGTGTCCTTGAACCATTTTTGGAAAATGTTATAAGGAACTTTATTCTTAACACAAAACGATTGGAGAGATTCTCCATGAGGCAAAGCCTCGCTCTGGTACTGAAAGTAAAACCTTTCAAGATCTTCACTGCTATACATAATGCTATAAATTTGTTGGCAGCGAAGTTATCCCTTTCAATCAATAGCCATTTTTTGACTGCTTACCCATTTTTGGATAAAAAACAAAGGCTGTACCAACCATATGGAATTGATACAGCCTTTTATTATTCATTTATAACATCACCCAATATCAAATGAACCAACGCACATAACAGAAATCTTGTCTGTGAGGCAATTCTGTGTTCTTGGGGAACATACGGTAAGCAACCTTAAAACTTCCAGCATTTTCCAACTTATGCTTGGTTTGGAATGTATACAGATTACCATCTTTCTTTACTACGTCAAACGGCTCTACAGAATATACGTGCTGTTTGCCATCCTGAGCTGTATAGATAGTAACCAGTTCTAAACCGATGGCATCATTCAGACCTTTTTCATCTATAACATATGTAATAGTATACTCCTTACCACTCTCTATGGACCCCTTTTGCAACTCTTCCGATTTCTCGCAAGAAACGACTTCAATACTATCCCACTTTTCGGCAACTTCTTCTTTCCAAGCCGCTATTTCTTTGGCCTTGGCATAATTGTTGGCAGCCAACGCATGGAAACGCTTCGCTTCCTTGTTGTAGAACTTCTCAAAATAATCATCAAGCTGGCGCTTCATTGTATAATGAGGAGCAATCTGAGCTATCGAGTTCTTAATGGTTCTAATCCATCCCTCAGAGTATCCCTTCTTATTGCGTGCATAAAACAGAGGTAAAATTTCCTGTTCCAAAATACTATAAATAGTAGCGGCATCCAACTGATCTTGATGTTCTTGGTTTTGATAGGTACGTTTCTCTGTCAACGCCCAGCCAGCACCTTCACGATAGCCCTCGAGCCACCAGCCGTCCAGTACAGAGAAATTCACTACACCGTTCATTAGTGCCTTCTCTCCAGAAGTACCCGAAGCTTCAAGAGGACGAGTCGGGGTATTCAACCAAATATCAACGCCCGTCACCAGACGACGTGCCAATTGCATATCATAATTCTCCAAGAAAATAATCTTTCCCAAAAATTCCGGACGACGTGATATTTCTATGATACGCTTAATAAGGCCTTGCCCTGCACCATCATGAGGATGCGCCTTGCCTGTAAACAAGAATTGCACCGGATAATCGGGGTTATTCACAATCTTGGCCAAACGCTCCAAATCGGTAAACAGCAAATGAGCACGCTTATAGGTCGCAAAACGACGGCCAAATCCAATTAACAGGGCATTTGGATTAATTTTATCCAACAAAGAAACTATGCGGGAAGGATCACCTTGATTTTTCAACCAAGTTTCACGATATTGCTTACGAACATAATCAATCAATTTGTTTTTCAGCGCCATACGTGTTTTCCAAATCTCTTCATCGGGTACACTATAAATGGCTTCCCAAATCTTCGGATTAGACTGGTCAAACCAGAAGTTCTCATCAAAATGGGCAGCATACAGATTTTTCCATTCAGTTGCACTCCACGTCGGAAAATGTACACCATTCGTAACATATCCTACATGATTTTCTTCCGGGAAATATCCTTTCCATATAGAAGAAAACATTTCCTGTGATACTTTACCGTGCAACCAACTTACACCGTTAACTTCTTGTGAAGTATTGCAAGCAAAAACAGACATACAAAAACGCTCGCCCTTGTCTCCCGGATTATTACGACCAAGATCCATCAAGTCATCCCATGTAATGCCCATACGAGAGGGGTATCCACCCATATATTTGCCAAAAAGGCCTTCATCAAAATAATCATGGCCTGCCGGAACCGGAGTATGTACTGTATACAAAGAAGAGGCACGTACCAATTCAATAGCCTGATTATAAGTCAAACCTTCAGCTACATAATCGCAAATACGCTACACATTAATCAAAGCAGCATGCCCCTCGTTACAGTGATAAATATCTTTCTTAATTCCTAATTTCTTCAATGTCAAAATACCACCGATACCCAACAGTATCTCCTGCTTCAAACGATTCTCCCAATCGCCACCATACAACTGATGAGTGATCGAACGGTCAAACTCGCTATTTAACTCATTATCCGTATCAAGCAAATAAAGCGAAATACGCCCTACATTTACTCGCCACACATAGGCATGAACATAATAATCCAAATAAGGGACATCCACTATCACCTGGTTTCCATTCTCATCCAAAACCCGATCGATAGGAAGCTGGCCAAAATTCTGTGCTTCATAGTTGGCAATCTGCTGACCATCCATAGATAAGGTTTGAGTAAAATAGCCGTAACGATACAAGAAACCAACAGCGCACAAATCAACATTACTGTCTGATGCTTCTTTCAAATAATCACCAGCTAATACACCAAGTCCACCAGAATATATTTTAAGAACACTATTCAATCCATATTCCATACTAAAATAGGCAACAGACGGACGTTTGCTATCAGGCTTCACATCCATATAAGTACGGAATTTTGAGTAAACAGCTTCCATTCTACGCAAAATTACCTTGTCATTAGCAAGAGCTTCTAACTTCGCATAACTCATACGCTCAAGCAGAAGTACAGGATTTTGTCCAACTTCTTTCCAAAGGACAGGATCCAAATCTCTGAACAGCTCAGTGGCTTCATAATTCCATGCCCACCAAATATTTCGTGCCAGTTCAGACAGTTTCTCTAATTCAGCAGGAATATGTGATTTTACATTCACATCCTTCCAGTTAGGAGTGTTTACATTACTAACTTTAATCTTCATTATTCTATAACTTTGATTGATTAATAATTCTATATAACTATAATATTAAAAAGCAAAATGGAATACCATTATCCATTTCTTAGTCTCTCCGATGACTTGCGTAATGCTACGTCATAAGCTTCGTAATAATATTGTATAAAATGCTTCCACAAGGCTTGTTCTGCAACTTGAGCCGCATGTTTACGTATCAATTTAATATCTTGCCCTGTTTTATTGGCAAAAGACACAATAGTATCTCTTATACCATCTGCTACTTCAGAGTAATTATAGTCTGAACGATGCAGTACTTCGACCCCATCATCTATTCCATGCTGATTTTTCAAACTATTCACCCAAAGTCCAAAGCCAGCAAGATCCGTTGTTACCGTCGGCACATGAAAAGCCACACTCTCTAATGGAGTATACCCCCATGGTTCATAATAAGAAGCATATACGGTTAAATCTGCACCAAGTATTAAATCATAATAGGATTTATTGAATATGCCGTCTTTTCCATCCAAATAACAAGGCACAAATATTACTTTAACCTTATCTTCAGCAGCATTATTCATACCTAAATATTTCAACATATCCAATACTTGGTCATGAGTCATATTATGCAACCAATGCGTTATGAATGGACATTCCAAAGGATTGGTAAACTTATTGCGTTCCTTCAGACGTTCACGCAAATCATCACGGCTTTCCCCGACCCAGCCAGGCACACTTACATATGCCAAAACTTTCTTGTTCAAACTTTTATCACGATTCAAACGGTTAAGCGCCTCTAAGAATACATCTAACCCCTTATTTTTAAATTCGTAACGCCCGCTTGTAGCAACAATCAAAGTGTCGTCTCCCAAATTTTCTCCTAACAAGCAATTTGCCACATGCAACATAGCAGCGCGTGCACGTTTCCTTTTGCCCACAAATGTAGATCCCTTCGGAACAAAATCATCTTCAAATCCATTCATAAGAACCACATCTGCAGATTTATCCAGCAGCTCTTTGCATTCATTATTGGTTATCTCACTCACCGTAGTAAAGCAATCTACGTAATGAGCTGTCTGTTTTTCTATTGAATGTTTAGATTGTATATTCAGTTCTTGGGACATTTGATCACCATTATAAGCAAACAAATAATCATAAAGAGGCTTGTTATTGCCTGCAATAGAACGTCCAATGGAAGTTGCATGAGTAGTAAATATCGTGGCTATTTCAGGGACTGCATGTTGCAAATAAAGTGCCCCCATCCCTGTCATCCATTCATGCGCTTGAAATATAACCTTATCCGTTTCCGTCAAATTATAACGATAGAAACTTTCGACAACTTTACCCGTAGCATAAGCAAACATTGATGCTTCATCATAATCTCCATAAGCATGCAAGGAATCGACCTGATAACGCATCCACATATCAGCATATATTTCATTTTTCTGGGCAAAAAATGGTCGAAAATCAACCAATATCACAATGGGTTCTCCTGGTATGTCCCAACGTCCCACCCGCACAGAAAGCTTATCATTTTCTATAGCATGCTTTTTCCATGCAGCACAAAGATTTTCCGACTCAATGAATAAAGGATTCTCTTTCCCTTGCCAAAAATCTGGTCCTATAAATAGTATTCTGTCGCGAAATTTTGCCTGCAAAGTATTTGCACGTGTAGACAAAACTGTATATATACCACCTACTTTATTACACACTTCCCAACTCGCTTCAAATATGTAATCTGGGGTAAGTAAATCTTTAATCATATATTCCGTTATTATATCTCCCTATTATCTATCAACTAAAACGGTGCAAAAGTACACATTATTCTTTGAAAAATAGACTTCTAAATAGAAAAATCTAATTTATCAAATATAAACCACTACCATTTCATACTCTATAAACAAAAATGATACAAGCCATGCAGGACCCAGTACTCAACGCACCAGTAAGCACCTACATAGCTTGTATCATTTTTAAATGTTTATCTCAATTTTGATTAAACCATTAATGCAGCCACCAAAGCCAAAATAGCATAAAACTCAGGAAGGGCAGCATATATCATTGTATTGACTTGAACATCATGCCCTTGAGCGATACCTGCAATACCATTAGCACATACCTGTCCTTGACGAATAGCAGAAAACAAACAAACCAGGCCAACCCCTAAACCTATGCCAAGCATAAGAGGGCCGTCTGATGCGAAGTTCCGCCCCATAGACATCAAAAATGCGACAAAACCATAAAGTCCTTGCGTGGCAGGAAGTGCAGAAAGAATCATATAACTAGCTGATTTGGAAGGATCTTTTTTTAATGCACCTTCTGCTGCATTTCCAGCAATTGTTGTTCCAAAACAACTTCCAATTCCAGCCAGGGCCAACATTAAACCCAATCCGAGATAACCTAAAATTTCATTCATAACTTTTCAATTTATAATTTCTACTTACTAATTTATAATTCCAATTATCTATATCTAATTTTATTTTCAACTTTCAATCGTTGTAAATGGCTTATACATTTCACCCTTACCCTCATAACCAGAGTTTTTAAAATACTCGACAAAAGTAAGACGAAGCGGATGAACAAAAGCACTCAGGCACGACATAGCAATATTCAATGTATGTCCGAATATCAAAATGAGTCCACAAAACAACCAACCTAAAGCAGGCCCAGCAGCATCGTTAACCATAAATGCCAATTGATTAAAAACACCACCAAGCATCCCGCCAGCTAACCCCAATGCATACAATCGAATGTACGAAAGAATATCACCCATTAGCCCTGTAGCCATATTATGTGTATCCCAAACACCAGCACCAATATTCAGTAATACATTACGATGTAAATTATTCAACAAATATATACCGATTGCCGAAATGCCACCAATCACAATAAAAGCCCACATAGAAACATCTTCCGAAATAACTTCAAGGAATGAAAGGCCACCAGTACAAATAAATCCAACAACCAACAACAACCATCCCCAAGCACTCAAAGATTCTTTAAAACCATAGCGTACACTTTGGCTTATAGCCTTTATAGTCATTGCAATACAAATATGCACAACACCAATCAATAAAGCCAGTAACATTTGCTTATCATAACCCGTATCACCAACTTTACCTACAACCATAAACTGCTTGAGCCATGCTGGCACGTTGATGTCGAATAAAGAAACACCAAAAAATGTCCCCAATACTGTCCCAAATAAAGTTGTTGCAATACCTAATGTTATCACCAAATTCATCATACCAGCCATCGACTTAGCCATTTTTCTTTTCAGGAAAAATCCCAAAGCTATCAAAGCTAAACCATAACCGGCATCCCCCATACAAAACGCAAAAAATAAAGTAAAAAAAGGAGCGATTAAAGGTGTGGGATCAAATTCTGCATAATCAGGCATACCATACATCTTAGTCAACACTTCATACATGCGTACAAAGACATTGTTTTTCAGTTTTATCGGTGCCTCTTCACCCTTTTTCGCATCACGCATCTCATAATAAGTACCCGAATGCTCTAGGAAACTTGCTACCTGTGTCTCACAATCTTCAGGAATCCACCCCTCTAGTAAAACAACAGCACCATCTGCCATTGGTTGACTATTTAATTTTACTTTTAATAAATCAATTTCACCTTCCAACAATGTGCAACAGTATTTCAATGTGGAATAATTTGCACAGCAAAAAGCCGCTAAATCTTCATTAGACTGAACAATTTGTTGTTCAACAGTTTTTTTTCTTTTCACAAAGTTCAGACAAGCTCAATAAAGGTAACTGAAGCGGTTCCAAATCCAAATCCTCCGCCTGAGAACCTATGGTAATGAAAAATAACTGTCCGCCTTCTTGCTTTATAATGGTAGCATTACAACGCTCAACCCATTCATGCTGAAACTCAGATTCTGGGCAAGCATAAAAACCAATATGCCAGCCCGCATCATTCAATCTGCTTATAGAATTCCAATCAAAGTCTCCCCAAACAGCCATTGTTGCAATATCTTTATCCAAGACAGAAACTTGTTGATTCAATTCTTGAATATAAACCAATTTCGCTTCATAATCTTTTTCCAGCACATCAGCGCAAATTCCCTTGCGTATGCTTTTTTCAGGTTCTATCTTAATCCATCCACGCATACATTGCAATAAATGTTTATAAGATGAACGCTTTTGCAAAAGCTGTTGCAATGTATCATCCATGGATCCACGCTGCATCTCCACAATATGAACCACACCTAATTATCGAAGTTGCTCAAGAAACGTGTCATATTCCTTATGATACACCAAAAATGTAAGTTTTTTCATTTTAGTAATCATGGCCAACCTCCTCCTTTCTTTTTTCCTGGTGAGATTTCATAATCTTTTGTGATGATTTAGAAAGATTTTCTTCATCTTCCATAAAACGCTTAATTTTACGTAAAGCATCTTGATAACCAGGAATTTGCACTTTTTCAAAAAGATTTACTTTCTGAGTAGTTTTTTTCCGAGCATGTTCCAACAAATTTAATTTAGCAACAACAAACTCACGTTCAATTGCAGTACGGGCCAAATCTTCGAGCAAATGTAATCCGTCTACATACCACTTTGGAGCGTTAAATAAACAAAAAGGGCGTATCTCAAAATCTACATTTTCAAGTAGCGGTACTCTTACACCTGCTATTTTCCGTACACCCAAATGCACGTCATTAACTTTAA
>Ga0192241_10841_pt1 | contig 10846 bp, 6 predicted proteins | sample Koala_Koa27_I3_FD_131239 | JGI IMG/M metagenome (GOLD analysis project Ga0192241, IMG submission 131239) | Enriched cells from koala feces incubated with labeled cellulose particles, San Francisco Zoo, California, United States - Koala_Koa2-7_I3 ... | reverse complement strand
GTTCGTACGACTATTGCTACGGTTACAGCCGGTACTGGCACAGCCGCTAAGTCGGTGGAGGTAACGGTGAATCAGAATGTTGCGGCTGAAGGAGGCGCTTCTCTCGAGTTAAGTACAAATACCGTGACTATTACTCCTGATGCTGTGACGAAATCAGAAGGAATAACGATGATTTCTGATGAAACAGAGTTTACAGTAAATATAACTGATGAGTCTTGGGTGAAAGCGTATGTTGATGTAACAAGTAAAACTCTTTATTTCTGGACATTATCTCCTAATTTGAATAGTTCTAACCGGATAACGACTGCTACGGTAATAGCCGGAAGCGGAGCGAATGCACCTAAGCAAGAAGTTACTATTACACAAAGAGGGCTCTTAAGTTCCGAGTTTGCGGTGGGACAGGTGATTGCGGATAATGGTTCGTTAAAAGGAGGCCTTGTGTTCTGGGTAGATGGCACTAATCGTGGTAAGGCTAAGATTATGTCATTGGACAGAGAGAATCTGGCATGGTCTACGGCAAGCTCTCCGGCTTCTACCGGTTTAACTTTATCCAATGACAATGGCCTGGCAAATACTACTGCGTTGGCAGCATTGCCGAATGCAGCAGAAATGCCCGCTCTTAAATATTGTATGGATAAAGGTTCCGGATGGTATTGGCCTACGAGAACGGATTTGGAACAGATGTTTGAAACTTATAATGGGACTGCAGTGGCGGATGCAACGGAGAATAACCCGGATGCGATTACTGATTTTGAGAAAGCAAACCGTACAGCTTGGGATCAAGTGATTACTGGTGCAGGAGGAACTATCATGAATACGGCAGCAGCATCTGCTACCGGAGATTCTTATTGGGCTAGTCGTGAAACGTCGAGCGGTACAAGCGCATTTTATGTACGTTTTGGAAAACCGCTTGCCTGGGATAAATCGAATGCTAAAAAAGACGGTAAAAGATTTGTTCGTGCAGTCCGTTCAATTTCGAAATAATGGTATTAGGTATGTATAAGGTATATCAAAAAACAATTTTAGCCTGTTTGTTACTGGTTATGACCGGCACGGTTTATAGTCAGCGTGTGACGCAAACGATTAATGACGGTTGGAAGTTCTCCCTCTTTGAGGGAGATGCGTCCACTGCTGACTTTGATATTTCCGGTTGGACTGATGTTTCCATTCCTCATACATGGAATGCAAAAGATGCAGAGGATGAAATTCCCGGTTATTTCCGGGGAAAAGGCTGGTACAGGAAAGTGGTGACAGTGGAGGAACTGATCCCCGAACAAAGAGTCTATCTTAGTTTTGAGGGGGCCAATCAGGAAACGAATGTGTTTGTGAATGGAACGTTTGTTGGAAATCATAAAGGTGGTTATTCCGCTTTTACGTTTGACGTGACTGATTATGTTCATGCCGGACGCAATCTGATAGCTGTGAGTGTTGACAACTCGCATAATCCGGATATTGCTCCTCTTTCGGCGGACTTTACTTTCTTCGGGGGAATCTATCGGGATGTTTATCTGGTGTATACTTCTCCTGTGCAACTGTCTGCTACTCATTACGCTTCTAGTGGTGTATATCTCAAAGCATCGAAGATTACGGATTTGCAAGCAAATATTTCAGTGAAGACATTCTTGTCCAATGCTTTGAAGAGTAATCAATCATTGATTCTTGAAACGGAGATTTTGGATGCAGATGGTAACAGAGTAGCGCTTTCACAAAAGAAAGTAAATGTGAAGGCGGAAGAAAAGAATGTAGCTTTTGAATCGCTCATGACTATTACGCAGCCTAAACGTTGGGATGTGGACTCTCCTTATATATATAAGGTGTATAGCCGTCTGAAGAATAAAAAAGAGGAGGTGCTCGATTGTGTTGTCAATCCGTTGGGAATTCGTGAATATCATTTTGATGCGGAGAAAGGTTTTTTCTTGAATGGGAAATATCGGAAATTGATTGGTACCAGTCGGCATCAGGATTACAAAGGAATGGGAAATGCTTTGCGGGATGAAATGCATATCCGGGATGTACAGTTGAGCAAGGATATGGGAAGTAATTTCCTGCGAGTGGCTCATTATCCGCAAGATCCGGTTGTGATGCAAATGTGTGATAAGTTAGGACTATTGACTTCAGTTGAAATTCCGGTAGTGAATGCCATCACTCAAAGTAAGGCATTTATGGATAATTGCGTGGAACAGGTGACAGAAATGGTTTGTCAGAACTATAATTATCCGTCTGTTATCATTTGGGCTTATATGAATGAAGTGCTTTTGCGTCCTCCTTTTAACCCCGAAAATAAGAAGGAGCGGGCGGACTACATGACATTCCTTCATCAAATAGCTTCGGCGGTTGAGGCGCAGATCAGAAGTCTGGATTCGGAACGCTATACCATGTTGCCTTGTCATTCTACTTCTCAAATCTATCAGGAAGCGGGAATTACAGAATTACCGATGTTATTGGGTTTTAATCTTTATAATGGATGGTATGGTGGTAGCTTGAGTGGATTTGAAGAGAAACTGGAAGAACTTCACAGGGAGTTTCCTCACAAACCGTTGCTCATTACCGAATACGGGGCGGATGTGGATACTCGTATTCACTCTTTTTCGCCGATGCGGTTTGACTTTAGTTGTGAATTTGGTTCCATCTACCACGAACATTACTTGCCTGAAATTCTAAAGAGGGATTATATCGTGGGAGCTATGGTTTGGAACTTGAATGATTTTTATTCTGAAGCCAGAAGAAACGCCATGCCTCATGTGAACAATAAAGGGGTGGTAAGTACGGATAGAGAACGTAAAGATGGATATTATCTTTATCAGGTTTATCTGAAAGAGTCGCCTGTCCTGCACATTGCTTCTAAGTCATGGAAGAATAGGGCGGGAGCCAGTCGGGATGGAAAGAGCTGTACGCAACCTTTGAAGGTGTATACCAATGCAGATAAGGTGGAAGTCTTTTTAAATGGAAAGAGTTTGGGAGTATATCCGGTATCGGATAAGGTCGTTTCTGTGGATATTCCTTTTGTCAACGGAGAGAATGTGGTAGATGCTGTAATTGAAAAAGAGGGACGCGAATATCGTGACCAGTATGTTTGCAATTTCCAATGTGTCAATGTGAAGAGCGGCTTTACGGAAGTCAATGTATTATTGGGTGCTCAACGCTATTTCGAGGACCGGACAGCAGAACTGTGCTGGATACCCGAACAGGCTTATGAAAAAGGCTCATGGGGATATATTGGCGGAAAAGTGGCTCCGAATAAGACTCGTTACGGTTCTTTGCCTGCCAGCGACACTGATATACTGGGAACGGATCAGGATCCTATCTTTCAGACGCAACGGGTAGGTATTGAGGCCTTTAAAGCGGATGTGCCGGATGGTGTCTATGCTGTATATTTGTATTGGACGGAACTTACTTCCGAAAATAAAAGAGAGGCTTTGGTGTATAATTTAGGAAATGATGTGGTGAAAGAGGAGTATGCAAACCGGGTATTTTCTGTGGATATAAATGGGGTATCTGTCGCCGGGCAAATGAATATTGCAGAAGAATACGGTTCCGAACGTGCGGTCATTAAAAAATATATTGTTCCGGTTTCAAAGGGAAAAGGGCTTGTCATTCGTTTTGGAGCGGTAGAGTCTGTGCCTATTTTAAATGCAATACGAATCGTAAAAGAATATTAGAAGATGAAAAATAGTATAGTTATATTGTTTTTACTGCTGTTGTCCCAGTTGGGCTATGGACAGGGGCACGCATTTAAGGTCACTGCCCGTCCGTGGGTGAAAGGACAGAAAGATCTTCCATGGAAGGAGTATGATACCCGTACCATTGCTCAACTGGATGGTTTTAAAGCTACTGATAAAGTGCATGTAAATGAGTATGGAAGTGATTTGGATGCTCCGAGGCACCGGGCTACTGGATTTTTTAGAGTGGAACGTATTGGAAATCGTTGGTGGATGATTGATCCCGATGGATATCGGCATTTACAAAAAGTGGTGGTTGGAGTACGTTTGGGTACCTCTGAACGCAATAAACAAGCCATGCTGGATAAATTCGGTACGGAAGAAAAATGGATCGAAGGGACGGCACAGTTGATTCATTCACTGGGCTTTTCCGGTGCGGGCTCTTGGAGTAACGAAGAGGCGATTGCTTCTTACAATGCATCCCACAAGGAGGTTTTGACCCGCTCAATCATTCTTAACTTGATGAGCGGATATGGTAAGAAACGGGGAGGAACTTATCAGTTACCTGGTAACACGGGATATCCTAATCAGTGTATTTTCGTTTTTGACCCGGAATTCGAAACTTATTGTGATGAGATGGTGCAAAAACTGGTTGCAAATAAAATGGATAAAAACATCATTGGTTATTTCTCGGATAATGAACTTCCGTTCGGACTCAAGAATCTGGAAGGCTATCTGACTTTACAGAACCCTGGTGATCCGGGAAGAGTGTATGCGGAATCTTGGTTGAAAAAACAGGGAATTACTTCGCAGCAAATAACCGATGAGCACCGGGAGGAGTTTGCGGGGGTGGTAGCTGAACGATATTATAAAGTGGTATCGGAAGCGATTCGGAAGTATGATCCCAATCATCTCTATCTAGGCAGTCGTTTACATGGAAAACCGAAGTTTATCCGCCAGATTGTGGAAGCGGCAGGCAGGTATTGTGATGTCGTTGCAATTAACTATTATGGAGCGTGGACGCCGAGTGAGAAGAGCATGAAGCATTGGGGAGAATGGGCTCAAAAACCTTTCATCATTACGGAATTTTATACGAAAGGAATGGATTCCGGACTGGCGAATACGACAGGAGCAGGTTTTACCGTTCAAACTCAACAGGAACGTGGATATGCCTATCAGCATTTTGTTTTAGGATTATTGGAAAGTGGAAATTGTGTCGGATGGCACTGGTTCCGTTATCAGGATAATGATCCGACGGCAAAAGGGGCAGATCCTTCGAATCTGGACTCTAACAAGGGGCTGATAGATAATGAATACAATCTTTATAAACCGTTGGCCGATGCTATGAAAGAATTGAATATCAATGCCTATCGTTTGGCCGACTGGTTCGATCAACAATCAAATAACAATCAATAAAATACATATCATGAAAAAAATATTTATACTGGGAGCTTTACTGTTTATAAGTTCTATTCCTATGGTTTCTTGTACGGATGATGATGATAAGGACCCTAATTTTATGCCTCCTGATATAGTGATGGGTGAGGGAGATGTGGAGTCGGAATACCCGGAAGATTTGCCCGTTCCCGGAGCTTCTGTGGTATATGCTCCGTCATTAAATACCAATATGTATCGTCCTATCAGTGTCAAGTATTCCAGTGCCTATCCTCCCATATCCAGTTGGACAACGGGAATACACGTATTATTGCTTATATGGATGGATATAAACCGGCTATTAAGACATTGAAAGCATATCAGGAGTCGGTGAATAAGTATGGAAGTTCGACAACGCTTCCGAAACAAGCAGCTACGGGCAGGTTTTATACGAAGAAGATAGACGGGCGTTGGTGGTTGGTTGATCCGGAAGGTTATCTGCATCTGGAACGTAGTGCGACTTCTTTGCGTAAGGGGACTTCCAGTCGTAATAAAACAGCTTGGAATAATAGGTTTGGAACTGATGAGAAGTGGTTGTCTACCACTCAACGTGAATTGAGTGAGATCGGTTTTCATGGTACAGGTGCATTCTGTACAGGAACGTACTCGTTGATTCAGACTCATAATGCTTCCAATCCGAGCAGTCCGTTGACTTTGGCACCTTCCTTTGCTTTTCTAAGTCAGTTTAAGAGTGCGAAATCTTATAATTATCCCGGAGGAAGTGATGATAATGCTGCAGGCTTTGTGTTTTATAATGGATGGGCTGAATGGTGTGAATCATATTTGGCAGGTAGTGCTTTCGCAGATTATCTGCGTGATCCAAATGTATTGGGTTTCTTCTCGGATAATGAGATAAACTTCTCTTCAAACAGTTCCCGGATTTTGGATCGTTTCCTAGCTATTAACAGTTCGAATGACCCGGCTTATGTTGCAGCAAAAGCCTTTATGGATTCCAAGGGTACACAAAGTGTGACGGATGCCTTGAATAATGAGTTTGCAGGTATCGTAGCAGAGAAATATTATAAAGCAGTGAAGGAGGCAGTGATGAAAGTAGATGATAAGCTGCTTTATCTGGGGACTCGATTGCATGGAACTCCTAAATATATGGAGGGAGTGATGAGAGCTGCCGGAAAATATTGTGATGTCATTTCTATCAACTATTATAGTCGTTGGAATCCCGAACTGACAACAGCGATTGCAGACTGGGCAAGTTGGGCGGATAAGCCGTTTCTTGTAAGTGAGTTTTATACGAAAGGGGTGGAGGATTCCGATCTGAATAACCAGTCGGGAGCCGGATATTCTGTTCCTACACAAAATGAGAGGGCTTATGCTTATCAGCATTTTACATTAGGATTGCTTGAAGCTAAGAATTGTATCGGATGGCATTGGTTTAAATATCAGGATGATGATGGTACGGATAATTCGTCGAAACCTGCCAATAAGGGTCTTTATGATAATTCTTATCAGTTGTTTCCTTATTTATCTTTCTTTGCCCGCGAATTGAATTTTAATGCGTATGATTTGATCCAGTATTTTGATAAATAGGTATTCGTTTCGATATAATATTTGAAAAGAAAGACAAAGTGCGAATTTTGCTGTATAGCTTTGATAAAAACTACTACTGCAAAATTCGCACTTTTTATTTTCTGATTAATTGTGTACTAACGTACCTATCTCTTTTCCGCTGATTACTTTCTTTAAGTTACCTACTGTGTCCATATCAAATACGACGATAGGCAGATTATTTTCTTTGCACATACAGGTCGCAGTTAAATCCATAACTTTCAGACCACGTTTCAATACTTCATCATACGTAATGTCATCGAATTTGGTTGCGGTAGGATCTTTTTCAGGATCAGCTGTGTAAATGCCATCTACGCGAGTACCTTTCAGCATAACGTCTGCTTCGATTTCTATTCCTCTTAGTGAAGAACCGGTATCTGTAGTAAAGAAAGGATTTCCCGTTCCTGCAGACATGATAACCACTTCACCGTTTTCCATACATTCGATGGCCTTCCATTTACTGTAGAATTCACCGATAGGTTCCATCCGTACTGCGGTCAATACACGTGCTTTTACACCGGTAGCTACAAGAGCAGAACTTAGAGCGAGGCTATTGATAACGGTAGCCAACATCCCCATTTGGTCCCCCTTCACACGGTCAAAACCTTTATTGGCTCCGCTTAATCCGCGGAATATGTTGCCTCCTCCGATGACGATACCAATCTGTACCCCTTGTTCGTGGATTTCTTTGATTTGTTGAGCATATTCTGCCAGTCTTTTTTCGTCAATGCCATATTGCTTTTCGCCCATCAAGCTCTCTCCACTGAGCTTTAGTAAGATTCTTTTATACTTTGCCATACCTTTTGCTTTTTATTGTTTGCCGCAAATATAGAGATAATTTATCGGATAGCCTCACCGGGATGCGATTACTTTTTTCATTATTTGCTTTCCCAAAAAGGTTTGTACAATTCCTCGCAGGGAAAGATAAATGAGAAAAGCCAGCCACAGGGCGTGATTTCCCAGAAGAGGATGGAAAGCGTAATATACTCCGAAGAAGCTGGCGGAGGCGACTAACATGGAGTAAAGCATCTGACGGGTAGCGGTGGCACCAATAAATACTCCATCCCACAGGAAAGCAGAAAAACCAGCTAGCGGAATGATAAGTGCCCAGTAAAAATAAGTGTCTGAAGCGTTGATTACTGAAGTGTCATTGGTTAGTAGGCCCAGAAATTCTTTTCCACCGATTGCATAAAGGATGGTGAATATCAATGAAAGACCCAATCCCCAATAGAAAAGGTGATGTACTGTGTTGCGTAAGGCTGTTTGATTCTTGGCACCTATGTAGCGGCCGGCCAGTGCTTCACCGGCATAAGCAAATCCGTCCATGATGTAAGAAAACAGAGTGAATAGTTGCATGAGCAAGGTGTTTACGGCTAATACAATTTCTCCTTGGGCGGCTCCTGCAGAGGTGAAAAACAGGGTGACCATAACCAGACAAAGGGTACGGAAGAAGATGTCCCGGTTGACTTGGAAGAAACGGTACATGGCTTGTTTCTGTATAATATCTTTCCATACGATCCGCTTTCTTTGTGCACTATAATAGCGAATATATAGCAATATGGCCATGAAGAAACCTGCATATTGGGCTATTAAAGTTCCTGTTGCCACTCCCGCCACTTTCATATCCAGCAAGTAGACAAAGGATAGGCTGGCTACAATATTGACAATGTTTTGAGTAATAGCGATATACATGGGAAAGCGTGAATTCTGCATTCCGATAAACCAACCGGCGAATCCATAAAGTCCTAATGTGGCAGGAGCTCCCCAGATACAGATATAGAAATAAGTAGTTGCCAGTTGCTCGACTTCCGGTGTGGTTTGTATCAGAGTGAATGCCAATTTTAGGATAGGGTATTGGAGTATCAACAGGCAAAGAGCTATAAATAATCCTACACCAACGGAACGTAACAGTAACCAGGTGATTTCATTTAGATCATGCTGACCATATGCTTGTGAGGTCATGCCACTCGTCCCCATACGCAGGAATCCGAAAATCCAATAGATAATATTGAACAACATTCCCCCTACAGCAATGGCTCCAATGTAGGCCGGAGAACCGAGGTGTCCTACGATGGTAACATCGATAAGTCCCAGTAGCGGGACGGTGATATTTGATATAATCGATGGTATGGCTATCCGTAATATTCGTCTGTTTTCGGAGGATTGTTTTTTATCTATCATTTTATAGAAACACTTTTATCAAATTGATTGTTCTTTTCGTCCGCAAAGGTACATTTTTTATTTTTTTGTTGTATCTTTGTGAATCACGAACTAAATAGCAATCAGATGGATTATGAGGACCTTAACTATTTTTCTTTTATCTTTATTCTCACTGCCGCTGGCGCTGAATGCACAGTCGGTTGATGAGATGTTGCAGAAAGTATCTGCCGCTATTGAGGCTGGGCAGAATGGACAGGCTGTGAGCTATTTCCGGCAGACTATTCCTCTGAATATAGACCGTACGGAAATGTATTATTGGACGAATGTGGACAAGAATAGTGAAATTAGCTCCAAACTGGCTACCGAATTAGCTCTCGCCTATAAAAAGAAACGAAATTACGACAAAGCTTATTTGTTTTACAAAGAGTTGCTGCAAAAGGACCCAAATAATGTAGATTGTTTGGAAACATGTGCAGAAATGCAAGTGTGTCGCGGACAAGAAAAAGATGCTTTGCATATGTACGAAAAAATATTGCAACTGGATGCGGATAATCTGGCTGCTAATATCTTTTTAGGAAACTATTATTATTTGATAGCAGAGCAGGAGAAGAAAAAGTTAGAAACGGATTACAAGAAACTTCCTTCTCCCACTAAAATGCAGTATGCCCGCTATCGGGACGGATTATCGAAGTTATTTACTACCCGATATGAGAAAGCACGTAGTTCGTTGCAGAAAGTTGTTCTACGTTTCCCATCGACAGAAGCTCAAAAGACATTGGATAAGATATTGAGAATAGAAAAAGAGGTGAATCGCTAAGCGGTTCACCTCTTTTTATTATATTCAATTTGCTATTTTATAGTTCGTATTGGCAAATCCAAAGGTCCTTCATTAAGTGCACGAGTATTAATGTCTCCTTTCTTTGGTCCGGGTATTAACGGGCTATATGATAAGACATGTCTGATACGTTCACGTTGGTTTTGAGTGAATTGATTTGAATAGCTGATAGCATAATCCATGATATTATAAGAGATAAACTCTATACCGTCACATCCTGTTCGTTTTACCAAATTTTCAAATGTATATTTTGCTTCCTCATTCTCATATATATAGTCACAATAGCTATCATACTCTTGTTTGTTATAGCTTTTAGTATCTTTGCAATAATCAGTATCTTCACACGTTCCATTAGTTGTTTCGGCAAAGACATGATGTAGTCCTAGATAATGTCCTAATTCATGAGCTAACGTGACAGTGATGTCTGCTGTAGTATATTTAGTTGAAGTAGATTCTTCATTAATATATAGACTGTTAATAGAGACACATAGTGGGAATTGTAAATTTGCTAATGTTAGATGAGAGTAGTCTGTTTTACTAAGCCCTTCTAAATAGTGGTTACCTGCAGTAGAAAAAGGAATATGGGAGATACCTAATGTTATTAAATTAGAATTAGAGCCCGAATCGAAGTTATAAACCATAATATTGATATATGAGTTCGGATCCCATAAGTATTTTACATATTTACCCGAATCATCATTCATAAAATCATCGCAGTTGATTGGATATGATTCTGACCATTGGATATATTCTACTCCGGGATTGGGTAATGTTTCTCCATTTTTATCTGTTGTTGCTAATGTAAAAGTAAGATTCATGTCTACGCTGTTATTCTTGTTTTTATACAGGCTGTTTACTTTGTCAAGTATATAGGATAAACGGCTTGAATTTACTTTCTGTAGAGAATTTCTATCTTCTTTATACAATACATGAAAGATAACAGGGATTTTATAATGGTATTCTTCAGCAGTGTTGGTAGAGCCATTTTGAGTTATTTGAATTGTTTTGCTAACCTTATGGCTTATAATAGTGACAGTGGCTGTTCTGGAAGCAGATTCCAAATTAGCATTAATAGTTAAGATTAACTTTCCATCATTTTCCCCTTTTTGTGTATTAGGAATACACCATTGTTTATTACTTGTTACAGTCCATGAAGAACTGCAAGTAATATCTATCGTCAATGATTCACCGCTTG
>Ga0192241_10792_pt2 | contig 10929 bp, 9 predicted proteins | sample Koala_Koa27_I3_FD_131239 | JGI IMG/M metagenome (GOLD analysis project Ga0192241, IMG submission 131239) | Enriched cells from koala feces incubated with labeled cellulose particles, San Francisco Zoo, California, United States - Koala_Koa2-7_I3 ... | reverse complement strand
CCGTGAAGAGGAGAAACAACGTATCGCCTTGGCCGCAGTCTCTTTACTAAAAGACAAACAGAAGATCATTATGGCTTCCGGTACCACGTTGCTGGCTTTTGCCAAAGCGCTCCCGGTGGATATGCAGCTTACGGTCATTACTTTATCGGTCAAAATTTCCCACAGACTCAGTTACAATTCGCATACCGAAGTTATTCAGCTCGGCGGTACGATCCGGCAAAGTTCTGCTTCGGTCATCGGATTTTACGCCGAAGAGATGTTGAAAGGCCTGGTGTGCAACCTTCTTTTTTTGGGAGTGGACGGCATAGACATCGAGCATGGGATGACCACGAGCGATGTAGGGGAAAGCCGCATCAACCAACGGATGATCGCATCCAGCGAACGGGTAGTCGTACTGACAGACTCATCGAAATTCGGAAAAAGGGGATTTACAAAAATCTGTGACTGTGAGGCGATACACCACATTATAACGGACAAAGATGCGCCTGCGGCTGATGTGGAAAAATTGCGCGAAAAAGGGATTATCGTCACCCTGGTCTGACGGATCGGTGTTCATTCCGTCATCCATAAGTGTAGGTTAAAATCTTCAAATCTTTGGAAATTCCGGATCCCGGCACACGAAATAATCCGGTATGCAAAAAACAACAAGAAAGAGGCTGTCCGATGTGGGCAGCCTCTTTTAATAGACATTCGAGTTCGGCAAGGAAACCGAAAAAAACTATGATTACGCTTCAACCGGTTTATTCATGGCTTCGCGCACCAAGGTTTCGAATTCTTCCATCAGTTAGTGTTCTGCCACCAGGAGAGCCTTCAGTGCGTCGCGTCCTTGGCACAATTTGCGCTCGCCGTAAGAGAACCATGATCCGCTTTTCTTGATGATGTTAAACTCGACACCCATATCGAGAATTTCCCCGACTTTCGAGATGCCTTCGCCGTACATGATATCGAATTCGGCTTTGCGGAACGGAGGAGCTACCTTATTTTTAACGACTTTTACCCGTGCCCGCGCACCGAGTACGTTTTCGCCATCCTTAATGCTGGTGGTTTTGCGGATGTCCAGCCGGATGCTCGAATAAAACTTCAGCGCGTTCCCCCCGGTCGTGGTTTCCGGATTACCGTATACGACTCCGATCTTATCGCGCAGCTGGTTGATGAAAATACATACCGTTCCGGTTTTGCTGATGCTTCCGGTCAGTTTACGCAGGGCCTGGGACATGAGCCGGGCCTGCAATCCCATTTTCGATTCGCCCATTTCGCCTTCGATCTCAGCTTTAGGCGTCAGTGCCGCTACGGAGTCGATCACCACGATATCGATCGCGCTGGAACGGATCAGGTGGTCGGCGATCTCCAGGGCTTGTTCCCCGTGGTCGGGCTGGGCGATCAGCAGATCGTCGATATTTACGCCCAGTTTCTGGGCATACGTGCTGTCAAAAGCATGTTCGGCATCGATGAAAGCGGCAATTCCGCCCGCTTTCTGCGCCTGGGCGATGGCGTGTATAGCCAGAGTGGTTTTACCCGACGATTCCGGGCCGTAAATCTCGATCACCCGGCCTTTCGGGTAACCGCCCACACCCAGGGCCTGGTCCAGTCCGATCGATCCGGAAGAAATCACCGGGGTTTCTACCACCGCTTTGCTTCCCATGCGCATAATGGAGCCTTTACCGAAATCCTTTTCGATTTTGTCCATCACCGCATTCAAAACTTTCAATTTCTCCGGATTCACTTCCGGTTTTTTCGCACTGACCGACTCTTTGGCCTTGGTCTCTTTCTTCTCTTCAGACATTGCGTTGTTTCTCTATTTTATTGTTTGTGTTTTCGTCATTGATAACTATTGGCGATCTGTTCAAAATGGTTCTTGGTATTTACCTTGGTAAACACTTTTTCGATCATTCCGTGTTGATCGATAATAAAGGTGGTCCGGAGGATCCCCATATATTCGCGGCCCATAAATTTTTTCAATCCCCAAACCCCGTAAGCTTTGGCAATGGATTTATCGGTATCGGCTATCAGCGGAAAGCGCAGTTCCTGTTTATCGGCAAATTTTTTGTGGGATGCCTCGCTGTCCGGACTCACCCCGACCACTTCAAAACCCATCTTTTTGAGTTCGGAATACCCGTCGCGCAGGCTGCACGCTTCAGCCGTACACCCCGGTGTATTGTCTTTCGGGTAAAAATACAGAATTATTTTCTTTCCACGCAGGGCCTCCGAAGAAACTTCCTGCCCATTTTGGTCGATCCCCTTGAATGCCGGGGCCTTATCACCTATATTCAACATAATTATTGTTTTTCGTTCGGTAAATGTAGTAATAAAATTCAAAAATTGAATAGAAAAAACCATTCAATTTGAACTTTTATCAATAACCCCTGTCACAGCAACTGTAACAGGGGTAAACAAAACTTTTGGGCATTTATGTGGCGCCAATTATATTGACGTTTGGGGTTTCTTCACTTATTACTTTATGGGATATATCTTAACTCTCCCGCTCCGTTTCCCCTCACTATGTCTTTTTAATCTGATATCCATCTTAAGAGCGGAGTTTGCGTTCGATCTCATCCAGTTGATGACGGAACTCTTTGTCCGTGTCGATCAGGTTATTGATGGTCTTGCAGGCGTGAAGCACCGTGGCGTGGTTCTTCTTGCCGATAGCGTTGCCGATGGCCGATAACGGCATTTTTGTATGCTGTTTGCACAGGTACATAGCCACCTGCCGGGCGAGGGCGATATCGCGCGTCCGTTTTTTCGAACTGAACTGCTCTTCCTCCATATTATAATGGGTGCAGACCGTTTTACAGATGCGTTCAACGGTAATTTCCTTGCGCGTATATTTAACGTAAGCCTTCAGGATATCCCGCGCCAGGGGAACCGTAATGGTTTTGTTCAGGAACGAGGCGTTGGCTATCAATGAAGAGATGGCTCCTTCGATTTCCCGGACATTGGCCGTAATATTTTCGCTCATAAACTCCACCACATCATCCGGCAGCTGGGTGCCCAACCGGGCCGCCTTGCTTTTGATGATTTTCATCTTGGTAGTATGGTCCGGCGGAAGCAGCTGGGTGGAAAGTCCCCATTTGAAACGGGTAATCAGCCGTTGTTCCACGTCTTTGAGTTCCACCGGCGGTTTATCCGAGGTGATGATCAACTGTTTGAACGACAGGTGAAGGTGGTTGAAAATATTGAAGAATGTATTTTGCGTCTTATCTTTACCGGCCAGTTCCTGGATATCGTCCACGATCAAAACATCGATCATCTGGTAGAAGTGGATGAAATCATTCAGTTCGCCCTTCGTAGCGGCGTTCTGGAACTGAGCCTGGAATTTGTTTGTCGTTACATACAGCACTTTCAGGTCGGGATGGCGTTGTTTGACTTCCATGCCGATAGCCTGCGCGATGTGGGTTTTACCGAGCCCCGAATCCCCGTAGATGAACAAGGGGTTAAACGGTGTTTTGCCCGGATTGATGGCCACAGCCAGTCCGGCGGAACGGGTCAGCCGGTTACACTCGCCTTCGATAAAGGTATCGAAGTTGTAATTCGGGTTCAACTGCGGATCGATCACGATCTTTTTGATGCCCGGAATAACAAACGGATTTTTGATCTGTTGACCCTGCGTTGTATGCGAGTAGGGTGAAGCGGAAGCGGCCGGGTTGGCAGGGGCGTTTTCCATTTTGGGAACCGAATAACGAAGCCTTGTTTTCAACCCAAAAAGCTGATGAATAATCGGACGGAGAAAAGGAATATAATTCTTTTCTATATGGGCGACATAGGACTCGTCGGGCACCCGTAATCGCAGTACGGTTCCGTCGAATCCGAGGGGCACGATCGGCTTGAACCACGTCACAAATTCCTCATTGGAAGTCTGTTCTTTAATCTGGTTTAAGCAGCTCTGCCACACTTCATTATAGGGGTAGTCAGTGTTCGATAGCATCTTTTGTTTATTCATTTCCTCGTCACAAAATTGAGTAAAATTTCTCATAAAAAAACAGGGAATCAGTTTGTATTTTCAGATAGTTTTTATATGGTTAGTTAGGGGGTGTTTTTTAAGCCGTTGATAGTGAGTTTTTCTAAATATTTTTTATATTTGTTCAGGTAATTTTAATAATTCTCGTCGGTTAACGGTGGACAAAAACCGTTCCCCTTTTTGCCGTCCGGGAAAATTTACCGGAATAAATTTTGGAGGATTTAATTAAAGGGTATCCGGAGGGTTATTGCCGGATTTTTTATTACATAATTCATAGAAGGATATGGAAAAGGACTTGGATTTACTGGTGAATGAACAGGCAGAAAAATGGTTAACCGGGAATTATGATGAGGCAACAAAAGATCGGATCAGGGAATTGATGGCCGGCGACCGCAAAGAATTGGTCGAGTCCTTCTACAGGAATCTGGAGTTCGGGACCGGCGGACTGCGCGGTATTATGGGTGTAGGGACGAACCGCATGAATGTCTACACGGTAGGAATGGCGACACAGGGACTGGCCAATTATGTAAAGGCCCAGTTTCCCGGTCAGGAGTTGCGGGTAGCTGTGGCCTACGACAGCCGGATCGACAGCGATAAGTTTGCTCGTACGGTAGCGGAAATATTCGCGGCCAACGACTTTACGGTTTACCTGTTCGACTCGCTCCGTCCGACCCCTGAACTGAGTTTTGCCGTGCGTGAGAAAAAATGCCAGACCGGAGTGATGGTCACCGCATCCCATAACCCGAAGGAGTACAACGGCTACAAAGCGTATTGGAATGATGGCGGACAGGTCACCGCACCGCACGATACCGATATTATTACGGAAGTTGAGAAAATTACTTCGCCGGACGAGGTGAAATGGTCCGGCGGTAACGGACGGATAATCATGCTGGGCGAGGAATTCGACCGGATTTATCTGGATAAACTGCATACGTTGACCCTGTCGCCGGATGCGGTGAAGGCTTACAGCGATATGAAAATCGTATATACCCCGATCCACGGTACGGGTTACAAACTCGTTCCGCAGTTCCTGAAAGAGGTCGGTTTCAATCAGGTTCTGGTAGAGCCGGATCAGGCGATTCCGGACGGAAATTTCCCGACGGTTATTTCCCCCAATCCGGAAGAACAATCGGCCCTGCAGCGGGCCATCGATCTGGCGGTCAGAGAAGGAGCCGATCTGGTACTGGCCACGGACCCCGATGCCGATCGGGTAGGGATTGCCATCCGGGACGATAAAGGCGAATTTATTCTGGTCAATGGCAATCAGACCGCTTGTTTGCTGACTTATTATTGCCTGCGCCGCTGGAAGGAACTCGGCAAAATGACGGGAAGCGAATATATCGTTAAAACGATTGTTACCAGCGAGTTGATGGCCCGCATAGCTAAAGGCTACGGGGCGGATTATTACGATGTTCTGACCGGTTTCAAACATATCGCCACCGTGATCCGCGAACAAGAAGTCAAAGGACGGACCTTTATTTGCGGAGGGGAAGAGAGTTACGGATTCCTGGTGGGCAGTTTCGTTCGGGACAAAGATGCGGTGATCAGTGCGGGAATGATCGCCGAAATGGCCGCCTGGGCACGGACGGAAGGCATGTCCTTTTACAGCTTGTTGAAACAGATTTATAAAGAATTCGGCTTTTTCAAAGAAAGTCTTCTTTCCTTGACCATGAAAGGCAAAGAAGGCGCGGAAGCCATTCAGCAGATGATGGCCGAATTCCGGGCCAGTCCTCCCCAGGCGATTTGCGGTTCCCCGGTAGTTACCGTTTGCGACTATCAGTCACAGGTAAGTACCGATCTCAAAACGGGACAGCAGACGACGATCGATCTTCCGAAGAGCAATGTTCTGCAGTTTATTACCGAAGACAGTACGATCGTTTCGGCGCGTCCTTCCGGAACAGAACCGAAAATTAAGTTCTATTTCGGTGTACGGGAAGAGTTGCCTTCCGTGGAGCAGTTCGATGCCGTGGAAAAACAACTTGACTCGAAAATTGCCGCCATTAAGCAGGAATTGAAACTCGTTTGATCGGTAGGTCCGGCGCGGCTGATTCACAGTCCGCGCCACACCCCAATATCATTTCGGGATGGCTATTCCGGCTTAAAATCTAAAATCCAAGGCAAATCCGGGCGGTCATAGAATGATCGTGATGAATTTTGCATATATTGCCAACCATTGTAGTCGAAGAAAGCATATATTATAGTATGAAACGAATCACCCGAATCATTGTTTTTATAACTCTTTCAGCAGCTCTTTCCGGTTCTTTAACTGCCCAACGCCAAACCCGCGAGGAATACATATTAAAATATAAAAACCTGGCGGTGGAGACCATGGAGAAATACGGCATCCCGGCCAGTGTGGTGATGGCCCAGGCGCTGCTGGAATCGGACAACGGCAACAGCCGCCTGGCTATACAGGCCAACAACCATTTCGGCATCAAATGCGGCAGCGGTTGGAACGGAGAGGTCATCTCCCACGACGACGATGCACGGAACGAATGTTTCCGGGCTTACGGAAGCGTGGAAGACTCTTTTCTCGACCACGGTGAGTTTCTGGACCGTTCGCCCTGCTACGATAAGTTATTCAATCTGAAAGAGGATGATTATAAGGGATGGGCGAACGGCCTTCGGGAGTGCGGCTACGCAACGAACCCGAATTACGGACCGATGCTGATCAATATCATCGAAGATAACAAATTATATTTACTGGATCAGGGAGTAAACATTACCTATTCCGATGTCCGCACGGAGATCCGGGAAGTGGAACTCGATCCGAGTTCCAGCAAGGTGAATGTCGACAATTACACGGTCACGCTGGATCGTCATTCCGGCCGTTCGATTCAGTACAACAACGGCATTCCATATATCGTCGCTCAGGAAGGGGATACATTTTCTTCTTTGGCGAGGGATTTCCGGGTAAGTGTAAAGAAGTTGTTGAAATTCAATGATCTGACGGCGCCATTCACCCTGCATCCGGGCGATGCGCTGTACATCAAAAAGAAGAGCAAGGAGTCGCGCAATGGTTATATATCTTATGTCGTTCAATCGGGCGATACGATGCACAGCATATCGCAGCAATACGGTATCCGCCTGAAAAACCTCTACCGGATTAACAACATGTCGAAGCATGACCGTATTCGGGAAGGCCAGCAGATTCGTTTGCGATAATCGGGTGATCATTATTTGATGTAAATACGGACTCCCGGATTCGGGATTCGGAATAGGTACTATATTTGTATCGTAACCAATAAAAAATTTATGGATGGAGAGTTGAGTATGCGGGACAATATCCTGCGTACTATCAGGGATAAATCGAACCTGCAAACGCAGGTCTTTGATAATACATACGACGTGCTTACCCAGTTGAAAGACGTGCTGCACGAGATGTCTGCCGAATTGAACGATCAGCTGGACCAATTGGACCGTCGGGTGCGTATCGAGTACCGCGACCGCGGGAAGTTCGAGGCGCAGCTGAATGTCGGAGCGGATATGCTGATATTCAGTATGCATACCAACGTGTTTCAGTTTAACCGGGAACATGTGATCTTTCAGAATTCGTATGTGCAGAAGAATAAGAACAATTCTTACTGCGGAATGATCAATATTTACAACTTCCTGACGGATTCATTTAAATACAACCGGAATGCGGATGAGGGATATCTGATCGGCCGCATTTTTGTGAACCGGGAGAACCAGTATTTTGTAGAAGGAAAACGCCAGATTACACTGAAGCATAACAACTTTGGAACTGCCGTGATTGACAAGGAAGCTTTATTGAATATCGTAGAGATTGCGGTGCAGTATTCCCTGGAATTTGATTTGTTGGTTCCGCCGTATGATTCAGTAAAGCTTGTTTCTGTGGATCAGATGAATACGAAGATTGAGAATTCCAAGATGCAGACGGGAAAACGACTGGGATATAAATTCAATTCCGACGATATTTAAAACCGTCGGCTTATCACATTCGATCCTTTAAAAAATGATGGTTTCGCTTTGTAAAAGCGAAACCATCATTTTTTGTAGAAGTTTACCGGAAGTCCGATGACTGAGCCACAACTTTGTACTACCTTTGCGGGCAAATCATACAATCATGATCATAGAAATTGAAGATAAAATCGTCAGCCTCGATATTTTTGATATTAAATTCTGCTGCGACCTTACTGTCTGCAAAGGCATCTGTTGCGTGGAAGGGAATGCCGGAGCCCCCCTGGAGGCCGAAGAAATTGACCTACTGGAGGAAGAATACGAAAAATACAAACCTTATATGAAGCCTGCCGGAATAAAGGCCATAGAATGTCAGGGCTTCTTCGTAGTCGATCCCGACGGCGACCTGACTACTCCCCTGATAGACGATGCCGAGTGCGCATATGTCACCGAAAAAGACGGTATAACCTTCTGTGCCATAGAAAAAGCGTACCGCCAGGGTAAGACGAATTTTAAAAAACCGATCTCCTGCCATCTCTATCCGATTCGGTTGTCCCGGTTCAAAAATGGGTTCACCGGCATTATGTACCACCGCTGGTCTGTCTGCGACAGCGCGCTTGAATGGGGAGAAAAAGTGGGTAAACCGGTATACCAAATCCTCAAAGAACCGCTTATCCGCTGTCTCGGGGAGAAATTTTTTACAGCGTTGGAAGAGACCGAAAAAGTGTTGGCCGAGAATCCGCCCACGGCCGGGTAGCGGTTGTTTTTTTCAAATGAAAACTATAATTTTGCCACCATACCAACCTGCGAAGAGCATGAATACCAGAAATCTCCTTGTACTGACCGCCTGTTTCGTCCTGGCCGTACAAACAGCCGACGCCCAACGCCGCCGCACCACGAATATACCGCCTAAACTCGAAGACCTGCCGTGTATTCCTATCGATACGCTCGATTCCAACGATCCGGATACCAAAATCATTTTGTATACCAACAACACCTTTTCGTACTACCGTCCGGAGATGAAATACTACGATGAGCTGCCGGTGTACGCGGAGCATCGGGATACGACCCAGATTTTTTCCTATAAATCGATTCAACTGGCGGATCTTCCGGATCGTGTAGACCTTTGTCTGATCAACCACGCCCATGAATTCCACTACCCGATCAAAGGGATGGTGCGCTCGAAATACGGTATCCGCAAACGCCGCAACCACAACGGAGTCGACATTCCGTTAACTACAGGTGAACCGATTTATTCTACCTTCGACGGCAAAGTACGCTACGCCAAATTCAACAGTGGAGGCTATGGAAACCTGGTGATTGTCCGCCATAAAAACGGTCTGGAAACCTGGTACGCCCATCTGTGCCGTCTGAACGTCAAACCGAACGATTACGTTAAGGCCGGAGAGGTGATCGGATACGGCGGTAACACCGGCCGGAGTACGGGCCCGCACCTTCATTTCGAAGTACGTTACTGCGACCAAACCTTCGATCCGGAATTCCTGTTCGATTTCCCCGCCGGAGTGCTTAAAAACGAGCTGTTTGCCCTTGAGAAGTCCTATTACAATATCCACTCCCGCGCATCCGAACTCCTGATCGAGGATGACGAAGGCTACGATTTCCCGGAAACGGACCAGAACCTGCTGCTATTGGCTGAAATGGGCGATACTACCGCATCTCAACGTCTGCTCGCCCTTGCCGTGGAACGGGAGCAAGCGGCTGAAAAAGCCCGCCGGGATGCGGAAGCAGCGGTTTACCATACTATTGTAAGCGGCGATATGCTGGGCAGTATTTCACGCAAATACGGGGTTTCGATCGACCAGATTTGCCGGCTGAACAACATTACACGCACCACGACACTTCGACTCGGAAGAAGGCTTCGTGTCAAATAGCAGCGCTTATTATATTTATATGCTTCGGAATTATGACCTGAATGAATGAAAAAGAGCGGATTTAAATCCGCTCTTGTTCATTTATCTTCCCATCCACCCGAACCGCCGTAGCCGGGAAATCATGCCCGGTGACGGATCGATTTTCAGTTGACCGATGATTTCCGGCCATTCATTTTCGATCCAATCCACCTTCTCTTTCAGATAAAAAAGAATATCCAGTGACCATACCCGCACCCCTACGGCAATTGACGGATCGACCAAACGCAATACCGCCGTTTCCGCGATACGGTTTAACTGTTCATCCGAAAGCGTCAGTTTTTTTCGTTTAAGCAGCAAGGCCATTATTTTTCCGAAATGTCGCCACGTGCTGGGATGTGTCGCCGTGCAGTAATCATGGATAAACCGTCCGTGATAAGGTTCAAATCGTTCCGGTGCCGCCAGAAATGCCCGTTCCAGTGCATAAGCCGCCCGAAAAGGAACGATCCCCCTGGCCGATTGTACAGCCAGGTCCATGACCGGATCGAACAGTTCCCGATCCAGAATCAGTTTCCCCCAATGATCGGCACAACCGCCCTCGAATCGTTCGGACAGGATGTTCTCCAGTTCGGCACGGGTCATACGATCCGGATTTTATCGTGTACTGAAACGGAATATAATATGCTGTTCATACTCTTCTCCGGGATGAAGCGCCGCACTCGGAAAATCCCCATGATTAGGCGCATCCGGATAATTCTGGCATTCGAGTGCCACTCCCCAGCGGTTTTCCATCTCCCGACCGGTTTTATCTCTTCCCAACCCCTGCAGGTAATTTCCGGTATACACCATCAATCCGGGCTGGGTGGTTTCCACCGTGAGCAAACGTCCGCTTACCGGATCGTACAATTGAGCGGCTTCCGACATTTTTCCCGGCTCCCAGCCATCGATGATCCAGAAATGGTCATAACCGTTCCCAAACCGCAGTTGATCGGTATCCGAGTCAATATCCCGGCCGATCGGCTTGAATTGCGTAAAATCCATAGGTGTTCCCGCTACCGGAGCTTTTTCTCCGGTGGGGATAGACCCGTTGTCGGTCGGCAGGAAGCGCGAACAGTTCAACTTTAATTCCTGTGAAAGGATATCGCCGCTGCCTTCACCGCGCAAATTGAAGTAAACATGGTTGGT
>Ga0192241_10830_pt1 | contig 11022 bp, 10 predicted proteins | sample Koala_Koa27_I3_FD_131239 | JGI IMG/M metagenome (GOLD analysis project Ga0192241, IMG submission 131239) | Enriched cells from koala feces incubated with labeled cellulose particles, San Francisco Zoo, California, United States - Koala_Koa2-7_I3 ... | reverse complement strand
GGATGGGCGTGTACTTTACTCTAACGAAACAAATACAGATGAGGTTCTTGTATCAATGGGATCATGGGATGGGGCTCCAACAATGGAATTGCCTAAAGGTACATCTTTTCAAATATCTTCTGGTCAATTGGTTATTGAAGGTACTAGTGAACAGAATCGAGATATCTATAGTTTTTTAACTCAAAATACTTCTGTAGAATGGTCTATGTGCGTGGATAGTTCAACTTATCATTTTTTCGCAGGTACCAATCATCAAGAAAAAGAAGTGTCAATGGCGTATAGTGGATGTGATATAAAATATCATAACCATCAGAGTGAATATGCTAACTATCCAAGTGATGCAGACTATGAAACAAAGAGTAAATTACAAGAAATTGGATATAAAGAATTTTATATTTATCATGAGCCAACTGATACCTATATTCCATATTGAGAACAACAATTATGAAAAATAGAATTATATCACTTTTCATATATTTATTGCCTAGTTTAATCTATGCTCAAAATAATGCAGACGACAAATATGAGATTCTGTCTCTAACTGACATGTTTAGTCTTTTCAAAGATAGTAAAAATAGTGTTCCTCAAGATTATGACGAAATATATGTTCCCGGTTACTTCTATGAGCCTTCCTTTATGTATCCTTCACCTTTAAAGAAAGAATTTTGTTGTGTAGCTCAATGGAGAATCCCAAACAGAAACTGTAAGTATCTATTTTTAGAAGATATATTTCCGCAAAACAAAGATTCCTTAAAACAAGCTTCTCTTGAATTACAAAAAATAAAAGAGAAATATGGAATGAGAGAATCAGCTATGTATCAAGATGTGCCCGCAGGTTATAATGGTATAATTGCCAAATGGTTCACTGGTAGATTATTCGTTTTGCATTGCCCAAGAAAGCTATTTAATACAGTTGTATCAAAGAAAGCTTCACTCATATCCATTCATAAAGGTAGGATATCTGACGAAAAACAAATAACTCCAGATGAGGGTAAGTTTGAATCTTCTTGTTTTCCACAAAAAGGAGGCATGATATTAATACGCGAAGACGGATGTTGGTATGATGACATTAAAAGGAATATAGATTTTTTAATCTCTCCCCTAATTAATGAAAATTTTTCTACAGAATTTAGCAAACATGTTGGGAGGGAATATTCATTTCTATTGGAAGTAGTCCCTAAAACAGGACAAATTATTCCACACCTCTTATTGCCGAAAACATTATCTACCGACGAGAAAATGATTGTATCTTATTTAGAAAAACAAATAAGGAAGTTTCCTGAAAACAGTTTTGGCCCCCTGATAACCATTGACAAGAAAATGTTATATGGTCGATATTTAAAATTTATTGTAAAAGATGAAAAGTTTAAGATTGAAGACTACCTTGAATATTGATATTAAGTCAAGAAACAATACTAAGTCACTGATTTCGAACACTGCTTATTGAAATTGCCACAAAGAAGGACTACAACCATTCTGCCATAGTACAATTCAATATTGAAGATTTCCCTATTAAAGCGAGTTAATATAAACGAAGTATGAAAAATAATTTTTTGGTGAACTTTATATTATTACATGGATATTCATTAGACAACTCTAGTCTGATGTTTGGTAAAATGGGGTATTCTTTAATTCTTTTCGAATATTCTCACTATTTTAAGGATGCTTTAGCTGAAAAACATGCTTTTGAGTTATTGCAAGAGGTACTAGCTTCTCCTATGAAAAGCAATACATTTAATGAAGGAAAAATGGGAATAGCATGGTCTCTTATTCATCTTATTGAAAAAGAATATATTGAAGCTGATTATCTGGAATTATATGGTCAAGAACATAAAGAAATAGTAGCATTCATAAAACAATTAAAAACAGATATGAACAATATTGTATCTAAAAACGACGCTATATCGTTTTTAATAGCTTCTAAATCATATATTCAGGAATCTGATTTTGATGAAATACTTCCCAATTTAATAGAGAACCTCTATGATTACCTAAAACAAATTCCTAAAAGTTTGTTTGAACGTAATTTGTTCTATTACCATGCTACGAAAATGCTCTGTCTCTATAATCTTTATGAAGAATTAAGTATTCGAGGAGAAACATTAATTGACATAATAGTACAAACACATAAAAAATTAATCAGTGATAAACATGTTTGTACTAATATATCATTTGGGGTCAATCTTTTGCAATATGGTTTGTGCCATAAACGCAAAGATATCATAAAGCTGGCAAATGCGATTATAAAATGCTACTTTTCAAATATGGTTTTGGAAACCCTAAACTTAAAAGAATCAATTGATGCTATTTACAATCTGAATAAATTACAACTTCTTAATAAAGAAAGTGAATGGACATCTTTAAAGAAACAATTGTCAAGCCTCTTGTTTAATAAAGAATCTTATTTATATAAAGAAAATCGGCTGACATTAAGTAGACTAAAAGGAGGAATTCCCCAATTGTTACTTATGGAATGTCTTAATTTCCAAGATATAAAATCCACCGGACACTATATAATGCTGAAATGATAGAAAAAAATGTTGTAATCCTCAGAATAGAAACTGGCAATCCATCCGGTGTTGTACGCTATATTCAAATGTTAACAGAAGGTATGAAACATATGAACGGCATTAAAGTTCATATTATTTGTTTAAATACCAGTCTGATCTTTCCCAAATTTGAAGTGACAGAGGATAGGATAATTGCTAATATCCCATATCCTTCTAAATCCAAGCCTCTGAGAAATGAAATATATTGGCTTACTAAGTATTTTAACGTCGTATCCGACTTAATATCTCCCTATTTTAAAAACAGGAAACAATTAATTTGGCATGTGCAAGAATTATTACTAGTAAAATTAGCGGATATTTTAAAGTTATCTTTAGGCGGACATATTTTAACCCATTTACATATCATTCCTTGGAAACTAAGTCTTGAATATAATGAAAGTCTGTTTAAGAAACAGTACTCTCAATGGTTGAATAACACATTCAATTTAATAAATGAAAATCAACTAGAAAAGATTGCATATCCTTTATCTGATAGAATTATATGTGTTTCTTATTCCGCAATGAAACACATTATTTCAGCATATGGTATCCATCCAGACAAAATATCTGTTATATATAATGGTATGGATGATACGGGAATCACCTTGCAGGAAAGAAAATCTAGAACACCAGAGATCCTTTTCGTAGGCAGAATCAGTCGTGAAAAAGGAGTGATTTGTTTACTTAATGCATTAAATAAAGTAGCCAGTAGAGGGTATTTTTGCAAACTGAAATTAGTTGGGCAATGTACCGGATATATGTCATCTCATATCCGCAAAGCATACAAACAACTAAAGATTGACATATTAGGGACTGTTTCTTTTAATGAGCTGAAAGAACTATATACAACAAATACTATAGGAGTCATTCCTTCTTTACATGAACAATGTAGCTATGTGGCTATTGAAATGTCCATGTTTGGTATGCCAATGATCGTATCAGATGTAGATGCACTTTCCGAAATGTTCGAAGATGAAGTAAACGCTTTGAGAATCCCTTTAGTGTTTGATGAAGATTTTGGTTTAGAGCTAGATGAAGAGAAATTAGCAGACGCCATCATCCGCTTGATAGATGATGAAGCCTTAAGGCTAAAACTGAGCACAAATGCAATCAAGAACTACCAAGAAAGATTCACTCTGGAAAAGATGATAGAGAATACGATTAATGTATATGAACAATTAATAGAACAAGACAATGCCTGAAATAACAGTTCTAATGCCCGTCAGAAATGGTGAGAGATATATAAAAGAATCTATTGATAGTGTTTTGAATCAAACACTGACCGACTTTGAGTTTCTTATTATAGATGATGGTTCAACAGACCGGACAGTAGAAATCATTCAAGGATATACAGACAAAAGAATACGTTTAGTCAGAAAGGAGCATCAATTTATTCAAAACTTAAATGAAGGATTAGAGTTGGCTTCCGGCTCTTATATTGCACGCATGGATGCCGATGATATAATGCATACAGAACGATTAAGAATTCAATTAAAACGTATGAAAAAAAATCCGGATATTACAGTTTGTGGAACATGGGCTAAGATTTTCAGCGATAAGGGCAACGAAAGAAATGTTTCCCACCTTGGATATGGAATCATACACGAACCTGTGTTGGAATTACTAAAATACAACATGCTACTTCATCCTAGTGTGATGATTAAAAAAGAGTTTCTGCTTAATCACCATATTGAATATCAAAATTACCCCTGTGTGGAAGATTATAAATTGTGGTTTGATATAGCGAAAGCTGGAGGAATATTATTTGTAGAACCACAAGAACTATTAATGTTTAGAAGAAGTGATACGCAGGTCACCGTAACGAAGAAAAAGGAAATGTCTTTAGGTTCTATCCGTTTGAGAAAGGAAATTCTTCTCTATCTTCTCTCTGTATATAATAATAAAACATTAAATAGCCTATTATCCGACTTTGAAAATTTAGAAAAGAATAAATGGATGTCTAATGAAGACATTTTTCGTTTTTTAGTGAATCTATTTAATAGAATACAACGCGATACAATGGTTTAATCTTTCAATTGAAAATTAATAAATTATTTTAGATAGAATTAGAACAACCATGAATATCGCTTTTTTATCTTCATCAAACCCTAATGATCAAAATAACTGGTCAGGTACTCTCTACTCTCTATACACTTCACTTCAAAAGAAACATAGGGTGATATGGGTAGGCGAAACTGTGTTTGCTGAGGTTTGGGAATTCCACAAAGCCAATTTCAAAAACAATGAAACATTCTTTCCTGAAAATTATGCGTTGCTTTTTGGTAAATTGTTTTCTGACCTATTGAAAAAGGAATGTTATGATGTAATTATATGCCGAGATTATTTCTTTGCCGCATATCTCGTTTCGGATATACCACTTATTTATATTGGAGATACTACATTTCATCTGTTTAATCAATACATGAACTGGCAGGACAAAAGTCTTACCAAACTAGCCGAACAACTGGAATCACTCGCTATACAAAAGGTGGATAAAATTATTTATTGTTCGGAATGGGCAAAACAGAGCGCAATGCAGGATTACAATGCTGATGCCGAGAAAATAGAAGTGGTTGAATTTGGAGCGAATATCACAGAGAACATCCCGATTCCAGATAACGTATCGCCGATAAATGCACCATGTAACCTCTTATTTATCGGAAGAAATTGGAATATGAAAGGTGGAAATAAAGTACTTGAAATTTATCATAATCTAAAAGGAAGGGGATTTCAATGTACGCTTACTATTGTAGGAAGTGAACCTCCAATGTCCTTACCAAATGATCCGAATATTGAAATATACCCTTTTATCGACAAAACAAACTCCAATGACAGGTTAAAATTCCATGAGATCCTGACACGATCGCATTTTCTGATTCTGCCCACTCGCTTTGATTGTTTTGGAATAGTTTTCTGCGAAGCATGCGCCTATGGTATTCCATCGTTAGGCACTAATGTAGGAGGTGTATCACAGGTTATCAAAGAACGAGAAAATGGATTTCTGTTCAACATCGATGCTTCTTCGCTGGAATATGCTGATAAAATAGAAGAGATATTCAATAACCATATAACATATTCCAAACTAAGGAAAACTGCACGAAAGGATTTTGAAGAACGTTTAAACTGGGATATATGGCTCGATAAAAGCAATAAGATTATAGAACAGCTTGCATCCGAGCATCAACCGGATTTTTATCTTCCGGTTTATGTTATCAATATGAGAGAAAGAGTGGAACGTAAACAACATATTACTAAGGAGCTCGACAACAAGGAAGAATTCGAGTTAAATTGGGTAGAGGCTTCGGCCCATCCTATCGGTGCAGTAGGTTTATGGAATAGTATGATCAAAATCATAAAAATGGCAAAAGAGAAAGGAGATGACATCATTGTCATTTGCGAAGACGACCATTATTTCACGGAAAATTATTCTCCCAAATTACTGTTCAAAGAAGTTACAGAAGCTTATATACAAGGAGCGGAAGTACTTTCCGGTGGTATTGGAGGATTTGGACAAGCGATCCCTGCAGGATATCATCGTTATAAAGTTGACTGGTTTTGGTGCACACAGTTCATTGTTATTTATAATCGTTTTTTTGATAAGATGCTGGATTATTCGTTTCAGAATACTGACACAGCCGATGGAGTAATATCCAAACTAGCCACAAACATAATGGTTATCTATCCTTTTATCTCAGAACAAAAGGATTTTGGGTACTCGGATGTTACTCAGAGTAATATGGAACAGCAGGGTAAAATAAGAGAGCATTTTGCAAGAGCGAATAAACACATGAAATCAATAAGTCTGAAATAAAAGAAAGATTGATGACAATGATAAACTTATTATTTATACAAAATAAAATAGTCTAATGGAAAATCTCATTTTTGATATAGGTTTTCATAAAGGAGAAGATACCCTTTTTTATCTTTTGAAAGGGTATCGGGTAATTGCTGTGGATGCTGACCCTAATTTAATAAATGAATGGCAGAATATTTTTAAGAAATACATAGAGAATGGAAAGCTATTGTTGCTAAACTATGTGATTTCTGACACAAATGACGTAGACACCGATTTTTATATCGGTCCAAATACCATTTGGAGTTCAACTAAAGTTTCTATTTCTTCAAGAATGTGCTGCAAGGCTATTAAAAAGAAGATTAAATCAAAACGGCTGGACCATTTGTTTCATGAATACGGTACTCCTTTTTATTGTAAAATAGATATAGAAGGAAATGACATCATTGCACTGCAAACGATGGAAAAAGTGAGTGAGAAACCTCTATATATATCAGTAGAAACTGAATGCATAGGAGAAGATGAAGATATAGCAGGACACGAATTGGACACTTTGAATGCTTTATATCAGCTAGGATATAGAAAATTCAAGTTAGTTGATCAAAGAACACTTACCGTACTCGACTATAATTGTTTTTATAAGAATAATTCTGAACATAATTGGTTCGAACAAATAGAAACCAATTGTAAGTATGCCGAAGAACTGATAGTTCTCTCCGATACTGATCAACGAGTGAAATTTACCGATTTCTTCCCCGGTTCTTCAGGACCATTTGGAGAAGAACTAGCCGGCAAATGGTATGATTACCCTCAAGCAAAGGAAATGCTTAAAAAGCATAGAGAAGACAAAATGAGACTGAACGAACCGGCATGGACCTTTTGGTGCGATTGGCATGCAACGTTTTAACAAATATAGTTACACATAAAAACAATAGAACTATGAAAATACTACAAGCAATAACCTTGTCAGCATTATTACTTTTGAATATATCAAAGGTATGCTCTCAAGAAGATAAAAAACTAAAGATTTTTTCAATTCTGGTGGATATATATCTGAAGGATATGCATTGGATAGAAACCAAGTACGATTTAATCAGTCCAGCGATTTTGTGTTTCATCATATTCCTAACGGTAATCTAATATGCATTACTTCAAAACAATTTAGAGCACATGCATTTAGTCGACATTATAATTGCATACTATCAAAAGACAGTAATTTTATTGCATACGTATCTGTGCCTCCCATATTCTGCGGGGATAAAGATTCTATTTATGCTGACTTTAGTTTTAAAACAGGATTTATGATTGAAATGAATACTTATCATTTAGAAATAATCAAAGGAGATTTTTTTAGGAATACAGGAGAAAGGGTTACTTCTTTGTGTGATCTTCCTCTCATTTATAAATCTTCAAAATATGCTCGTAAAGCATTTAATGCGGATACTGTAATTACATATCCTTTAAGAATGTGGGAAAATTTAGAAAATAAGTACAATCATTGCCAAGTAATGATAATTCAAAAAAAACGTCGTGGATGTATTGCTCTGTATTGCTTTTATAATGACAAAGGTGCCAAAAAGCTAAGTCACTATATCAGATCATTAGAACATGTCTTTTGGTATAGAGAACCGAAAGATTACATTGAAGTAATAGATCCACCAATCATAGATGAATATGAAATACCTCATTTAAAAGCTAAAGAAAGATCCGCTAATAATTAAGATGCAAAAATAAGATGGGAATTTATCCTATTACTTCTATCTTTACAGAATCACACAACTAAAATTTATCAGAATGATTATAATGGCTACAATTATTAAAGTGTAAAACAATGAGAATACTACAAACAATAATCTTATCATCATTATTACTTTTGATAGCATCGAATGCTTATCCTCAAAAAGATAAAAGTCTTCAAAATGTTTTTATCCCAGAAGGTTATGCACTAGATAGAAATCAAGTACAGTATAATCAGCCTAAAGATTTTATATCCTATATCGATTCTTTAGGAAAAAACAAAGTTTATTTAGGATGCTTTCTTGCAAAAGAATCTAAGAGATTACCAAGCTACTATCGCAAATCCTTTCTATCCAAAGATAGTAATTTTATTATACTCACTGCTATTCCCAGTATATTTTGCAGACGCAATGATTCAGTCTATGCAGATTTTGATTTGCTTCCAGAAATGAAAGTTGAGATGAATACTTATCATTTAACCCATATTAAAGCGGACTTCCTTAAAAATACGGGAAAACGAGTCGCTTTTTTATCTGAATTACCTATAACTTATAAGTCTTCCAAATATGCCCGTGAATCCTTCAATGCAGATACTGTTATCACATACCCTTTAAAAATGTGGGAAAAATATGAAAATAAATATACTCATTGCTTGGTCATATTAATTCAAAAACGATATCGTGGTTGTATCCCTCTTTATTGCTTATACACTGACGAAGGAGCTAAGAAACTCAACCACTATATCAAATCATTACAAAAGGGGTTTTGGTATAGAAATCCGAAAGATTATATCGAAGTAATAGATCCTGTCCCAGAGACAGAAAATATATTTATTTTGCCAAAGCGAAATGAATCAGATACCGTACGTATAGTTGGTCAATTATGAAAAATAGAATTATATCACTTTTCATATATTTATTGCCTGGTTTGATCTATGCTCAAAATAATGCAGACGACAAATATGAGATTATGTCTCTAACCGACATGTTGAATCTTTTTAAGGACAGTATCAAGACGTACCAGCAGGTTATAATGGTATAATTGCCGAATGGTTCACTGGCAAATACCTTGAATATTGATATTGAGTCAACAAGCAATATTAAATCATTGATTGTCTATGCAACAATGCGTTTTTATTTCTATATTTGTAGAATCACACAACTTAAATTTAATGCATATGAAACAGAAATTAGTACGAATAGGTATTAGCGGGATACAGAAACAAAAAGAGAGATTTTGCCTTATATTTCCTGTACTATTATTTATATTTATCTTTCCCGCATCATCTATTGCTCAAACTATCGCAGAAGAATATAATTTCAATTTTAAGGGAGGAGAAGAACAAAAGTGGTCTTGGATAAAGAACCAAACCGGATGCTTTACTTATATTGAATCAATGCAAATAAAGAAAGATGATAATATAGTTTATAAAATATCATATACTCCACCTCCATCAAAAAATAAGAATATGATATTTATTACATCTTGCACTATCATGATACCAGAACAGATAAATGGAGATAGCTGCCAAGTATCTATAAAAAGTAAAACAAGAGAGATAACTAATGCATGGCTTACAGTTACAGCTCTCAACAGTAATGAAGTGGCAGTAGCATCTGAAGACAAAAAGCTGGAACATCCGGAATGGACGGATAATGTACTATCATTAAAATTGACGGACGGGAAATATAAAGCCAAAGCATTACGAATTAATATCTTTTATTTTGGAAATAGTAATCCGGATCAACAAATATGTTTAAGTGACCTGCAAATCAATATTGATGGAAAAGATCTGGGGAAACAATCTATTGAAGATCAAACTGTCATTAACACAAACATTCACAAAAGACTTATCAAAAATAAGATTATAAAATTATCTCATGACAATGATAGTACTCTGCTTACGCGAATAAATGAATTGAAAGATAAAAAAATCATAGGATTAGGAGAATGTACTCATGGTTCGCAAGAATTAAAAACTGCGGTTATTCAATTTTCAAAGAATCTCATTCAAAATGGAGATTGCAGGTTTGTTCTGTTAGAGGCTCCCGTTGATGCCTTACTACTGGTCGATGCATATATACAAGGAATTATATCATCACCCGACATTGAAAAACAAATAAAAGAAATCATGCAGATGTTTTTTACAAACAATAGCGAGCTTATGGGCTTTGTGGATTGGTTAAAGGAGTATAACAAGACATCTCTTCGTAAAGTACACCTATCTGGTATGGATTATAAAGACATCATAAGTCCATATTTTTATGACTACCTATTAAATCTATTGGATAAAGAAAAAGGGCGATACTATTTATTAAAACTATATGATAAAGAATTTAAAGATATATTGCAATATGCTCATGAGGATGTTTATTTAAAAACGAAGTTGGGAGAAGAGAATTTTTCGCTTTTTACCCAATACATAGAAACTTGTATCAATTTGGGTATTGGCTCCCAATTGCCTCCTCCTGATTATAGGGATTTCTATATGTTTACTTATACCAAACAACTTGCTGATCATTTCTTAAAAAAAGATGAGAAGCTAATCATTCACGCTCATAGTGCCCATCTTTCTAACTTGGAACGTTTTGATAGTTTTCCGTATAAAGAAATCCCAGCAGGGAATCGTTTAAAGAAATATTATGGAGATAAGTATTACTCAATTGGTTTTCAAGTTGGAAAAGGAACATTTACTCAGGAATCCGCCGGTTATTTTAGCAAGCTGATAGCATTACCATTATCCAAGCCACCATATAATAGTTTTGAACATTTAGCTCTAAGCACAAAAGAAAGTTATTTCTATTATCCATCCAAATATATGGATGACGGTATTGTTGAGTTATTAGTTATTCCAAGAATGGCACGTTATCAGAGACAATATCAATTTCATTCTGTGAAAAACTGGTGTGATGCCTATGTCTTTATACAAGAGAGCACGCCGCT
>Ga0192241_10820_pt1 | contig 11124 bp, 7 predicted proteins | sample Koala_Koa27_I3_FD_131239 | JGI IMG/M metagenome (GOLD analysis project Ga0192241, IMG submission 131239) | Enriched cells from koala feces incubated with labeled cellulose particles, San Francisco Zoo, California, United States - Koala_Koa2-7_I3 ... | reverse complement strand
CTGTCATATTTGTAGGCGATCCGGGATGGTATGTTTGTAAACCGCTTTTTGATACTATCTGGAAAGGAGTACCTACAATTATTTGCCACTCGATGCCGCATACGTCGGCTGATATAAATAAGTACTACAATGGCGAATATATACCTGAAGATCAGATTATCACTACGCCGGAAATGCTGGAGCGGTATAATGTGACTGCCATAAATATTCCTGTTTGCATCAAAGAAACCATAGAATTGATGAAGGAGATTACTCCTGAAATGAAGAAGGTTGTCTTGTTATCGGATGACAGATTTATCTGTTCTCTAATTCGGAAAAAAGCAGAAGAAATACATCAGCAATACTTTTCTGATTTGGATATGGAATTTATTACATATCCTCAGACAAATACAGAAACAATGCTTCGCATGATTAATGAGTGTGGTAAAGAGACAGGTATTATCTACTGTTCGTGGGTGAATGTAGCCAGTCAGAATTTGTCTGAAAAGTATTATCCTGATGAGAGAATGCATTCTTATATTTCCGGTATAGTTAAAAAGCCGGTATTCTCGTTGTCTGACCAGTTCACAAGGGTTCATGCTTTATTTGCCGGTGGACATTATATAGGCAGTTCCGATGTGGAAAGTACCGTTATCGGTGAAATTAGAAGTGCACTGAAAAAAGATGGCACATACGGGGCGAAAACAGTTGCTGCCGGTACGCCCAATACTTATCTTAATTACCAGACATTGCTTGACAAGGGAGTTCCATTAGATAACTTTCCTAAAAATGCGGTTTATTGTGATGTTCCGCCCAGTTTTATCCAGAAGAATATTATTTATGTTGTGATTGTGTTGGGTACTGCTATTGTACTCCTGCTATTTTACTTTATGCACAAGTGTATCAAAAAAGTGAGAGAAACGGAGTGGCAAGAGCATCTGCATTTGCTTGAAAATATTCTCGATAACCTTCCTATTGCAGCCAAGGTGAAAGATGTCGATAATGATATGCGCTATACTTTTATAAACAAAAAGGCTGAAGAGCTCTTTGAATATCCGGCTAAGGAGGCGATTGGAAGAACTGATTTCGATATAATGCCTGAGGCTGCAACGATGATAAGGAAAGAAGATGAGGAATTGGTAAGAACGGGAATTGCCCAATTTGGTACCAGGCGTTTCTTTACGAATAAGAACGAGGAACGGTTTACTTTCCAGAATAATAATATAGTTTCATTTTCCGACGGGCGTAAGTGGATTCTCTATACAGCCTGGGATATTACAGACCAGAAGATTCTGGAACGTAAACTACGTCTGGCTAAAGAAGAGGCTGAAGAGTCGAACCGGATTAAATCAGCTTTCCTGGCTAATATGAGTCATGAAATACGTACTCCGCTCAATGCAATCGTCGGTTTTTCGAGCATACTGGCCGAAGATGTATCGGAAGAAGAACAGACGGAATACCTCAGTATCATTAGCAAAAACAATGATATATTATTGCAACTTATTAATGATATTCTGGATTTATCAAAGATAGAAGCTGGTACACTGGAATATGTTTATGCGAATATAGACGTAAATAAGATGTTGTCTGAAATAGAACAGGCTGCCAGGATGAGACAACCGAATGCGAATGTGGCTATATGTGCAGTGACGCCTATGCCGGATCTTCTTTTATATACTGACCAGCGTAGAATTACTCAGGTACTGAATAATTTCATCAGCAATGCCATGAAGTTTACAAATACAGGGAGTATCACGTTCGGGTATGAAGAGCCTAAAGATGGTTATATACGCTTCTTTGTGACAGATACCGGTACCGGTATCCCTCCTGAAAAAGTGGCGGATATATTCAACCGTTTTGTAAAGCTCGATTCTTTCAAACAAGGAACCGGACTTGGACTGGCTATTTCACAGAATATCGTGAGGGAACTCAAAGGTGAGATAGGAGTGGTGTCTGAGTTAGGTAAAGGCTCTACTTTCTGGTTTACGTTGCCCTATGAGAAGATGGGGCACACCGTTCTATTCTCCCATAAAAATATTTCTTATTTGTAGCAACAGGAAAGAGACTTTACCCGGGTGGGGGAAGTCTTTCCTGTCGGTGGATCAATCCAGACTTGGGAGGTCGATGGTCTGAGTCTGTTCATTCCAATTTTCAATGGTGAAACTCCCGGACGACTCTTCTGAAAAGATGTCGCCCAGGGTGAGGGTGAGCGTGAGCTTGGTGTTGGCGGTCATCGGGGTTTCCAGAGATTGCTGGAAACTTTTCACCGTACCATTCTTTAACAGGATGAATAGTTTGAAGACGGGTTTTCCGATGGAGGGGAAGAGCATGACGGTGGCATTGCTCATTTGGGTACCATCTGTTGAACGTATCAGCGGGAAGGCAACGGTTCCTGTTGTCGGCACGGGCTGTGCGGTGTAGAAATTCAGTGCAGTGGAAATTCCGGTGACGTGTACATACATGCTGTCGATACTTGCGCTGAGGATGCCGTTATCCCTATCCTTTACTATCACTTTCAGCCCGGCTACTGTCCGCTTCAGGGCTGCACTGAGGTTTTCGGTGCCGATGTTTGTGGCTTTTACGGCATAGACCATGTCGAATACCGGATAATAGGTGGTATCCTTACTCATTTTGAGCATACTGAATGTCTGCTTTGACATGTCCTGACCGATGATGTAGACGGGATCTCTCACCGCAGGATTGGTGTAAATGGGTGTTTCGTACTTGGGGGTTCCCCAGTATACCATGTTGTAGAGACCTGACGGAAGAGAAATTTCGCGGTTGTTGGCTTCTTGGTAGAAGTCTCCGTTCTTCACATTGTAGTATCCGTCGAAGGGGGTGAGTTTACCTTCCACGTAGTTGCCGAAATAAATGGCGCTGTTGGGCTGGCAGGGGGCGACGGTCAATATGCCGGTCATGGGGCTCTGGGTGTTGCTACTGTTCTCCACTGTGGCGTATAGTTTGGGGGTGATCAGTGCGTTGGCGTCTACTACTGCCTTGGGACAGTCGTCGTCTTTTACGCAGCTTGCCATGAACAGGGCAATGGCTGCAAATAACATTAATCTTTTCATTTTCTGTAGGTTTAGGTTTAGGCTTGGATAACATTTCAGAGGGGATTTGGTTCTGTCTTTTAAAAAAATGTATCTTTGCGATCGTCAAAAATGCTATGAAACGTAATTAAATAAAGATACCATGAATAAGAAAAACACTCTTTTGCTTTTCCTGTGCCTGTTCAGCTTGTGGGCGGTGGCGCAAGAAAAGAAGCCGGTAAAGATTGCCTGTGTGGGCAATAGTATCACTTACGGTTCGGGAATTAAAAATCAGTTTCAGAACAGTTATCCGGGATTGCTTTCCCAGCTTTTGGGCGAGGGGTACGATGTGCGCAATTTCGGAATCAGCGCCCGCGTGATGCTGAATAAGGGAGATCATCCGTACATGCACGAGCAGAAGTTCCGCGACCTGCTGGCGTTTCAGCCGGACATCGTTACCATTAAGTTGGGGACGAATGACAGCAAGCCCTGGAACTGGCGTTACGGAAAGGATTTCGGAAAGGACCTGACGGAGATGCTGGATATTCTTCAGGATTTGCCTTCCAAACCTAAGATATATCTGTGTCTCCCTGTGCCGGCTGTGAAACGGAATTTCGGTATCAACGACAGTGTGATAACGAATGGCATCATCCCCGTGATACACCGCGTTGCAAAGAAGCGTCACTTGCCTGTTGTAGATCTTTACGCGCTTCTGAAACCGTATCCCGATTACTATACAGACGGCATCCACCCCAACGAACAGGGGCGGCCCTGATAGCCGGCGAGCTTTATCGTACACTGACCGGCAACGAAGCGCCGGAGATCGTCACCGAACAGGCTTTTCCAGGCAAGAAGTCGCAATGGGAGGACTTCGACCGTTACGATTTCCTCTGCAATGCCCGCCGGGCCATTGTGGTTGCTCCCCGCAAGGTGGCTGAGGGGCGTCCCTGGATATGGCGTCCCGCATTTTTCGGGGCTTTCCCTTCGGTAGATAAGGCTTTGTTGGAGGAAGGTTTCCATGTGGTGTACTACGACTTGACGCATCTGTACGGAAGTCCGCGTGCGCAGCGTCTGGGTAGCGATTTCTATGAGGTGATGCGTAGATATTACCGCCTCTCTCCGAAGGTGACGCTGGAGGGTTTCAGTCGCGGCGGACTGTTTGCATTCAACTGGGCGGCAAAGAATCCGGATAAGGTGGCCTGCATTTATGTGGATGCTCCGGTTTGCGATATGCTTTACTTCGCCGAGAATTGGGAACGTGATTTCTGGAAGGGCTTCCTGACGGAGTGGGGGCTGACAGAAGAGACAGCAAAGAACTTCAAGGGAAACCCGATTGACAATCTGGCTCCGCTGGTTGCCGCAGGTATTCCGGTGATGGGAGTTTGTGGTGATAGCGACAAGACGGTGCCTTATGAACGGCATATGAAGATTGCCGCCGAACGCTATCGTGCTTTGGGTGGTAATGTCGAAATCATTCTGAAACCCGGTTGTGATCATCATCCCCACAGTCTGGACAACCCGGAGCCGGTAGTCGATTTTATCGTCCGCAACCAGCCGGATTATCAGAAGAAGCAGGTAATTCACCAGCGTGGCAGCCTGGCCAACTCTTATCTGAAGTTTACGAAAGAGAAAAAGGGTTGTATCGCTTTCTTGGGCGGCTCCATTACAGAGATGCGTGGGTGGCGGAATATGATACAGGAGGATTTGCGCCAACGCTTCCCCGAAACAGAATTTACCTTCGTCGATGCCGGAATTTCTTCTACGGGAACTACTCCCCATGCTTTCCGCTTTGAAAACGATGTGTTGCAACGGGGAGTACCCGATCTGTTGTTTGTTGAGGCGGCGGTGAACGATGATACGAACGGTTTCGACTATATCGGGCAGATACGTGGTATGGAGGGCGTGGTTCGTCATGCCCGCACGGTCAGTCCGGAGATAGACGTTGTGATGCTTCATTTTATTTACGACCCGTTCATTCCGTTGCTGGACAGAGGAGTGCAGCCGCAAGTGATTATGAGCCATGAGGCTGTGGCTAATCGTTATTATGTTTCTTCCATCAACCTGGCGGAAGAGGTAGCACAACGGATGCGCGACGGTGAGTTCGACTGGAAAGAATTCGGAGGGACTCATCCAGCTTGGCGGGGCATAGGTATTATGCGGCAGCCATTAATCGACTTTTCGATCTTGAGTGGGGCGACCGTGTGGCCGGGGCGGAGGTCCGGGCGCATGAGATGCCGGAGAAACCGATAGACCGCTATTCTTATGATAAAGGTGCGTTTGTGGACATCCGTTCGGCGAAGCAGTTGAACGGTTGGCGGGTGGTGGACGACTGGACGCCTGAGGTGAAGGGAAACACTCGCAAGGGGTTTGTGAATGTTCCGATGCTGGTGGCAGATCGTGCCGGAGCCAGTCTTTCGTTCGCTTTCGAGGGGCGTGCGGTGGGCATCTTCTGTGCGGCCGGTCCGCAGGCTTGTGTATTGGAGTATAGTGTGGATGGGGTGCCGTTCAAGAGTCTGGATACATTTACGAGTTGGAGCGGGAATTTGTATATTCCTTGGGTGTATATGCTGGAGACGGAACTTGCGCCTGGTCGCCATACGCTGTGCTTGCGTGTGGCCAGAGGGGAGAGGATGGGGTGCCAAATACGTAATTTTGTGGTGAATCGGTGAATGGGTAAAGTAACATTTATACCGATAAGATGATTTTTCTGTCTTTATCCAAGGGAAATACTGTAATATTATTGTTTGAATAAAGTAATCTAAATTATCTGCTGCGGATTTGCCTCCTCTATTTGAATGCTTTACTTTTGCGCACAGTTAATGTACAAATGATAAATGTAATATTAGAAATGAAGAAAAAACTCGTTTTACTTCTTCTTGTACTCTGCCTACTGCTACCTGCAACGACCCGTGCGCAGATACGTGAGTTCGAACGCTCGACGCCCGAAGCCGAAGGTGTCCCTTCCGGAGCGCTCATTGCTTTGATGGACTCTCTGATGACCCTGCCGAAGACCGATATACACAGTGTAATGGTGCTGCGTCACGGAAAAGTGATCGCGGAGATGTATCCCGAACCCTTCGCTCCGGAGTATCGGCACACGATGTTTTCCTGCTCCAAGACTTTTGTCGGTGCCGCCGTCGGACTCGCCATCTCCGAGAACCGCTTGCGGTTGACAGACCGGGTCGCATCCTTCTTTCCCGATCAACTTCCCGATAGCATTTCCCCAAATCTTGCCGCTATGACGGTTCGCAATCTGCTGAACATGACCTCCGGCGTTACTCCGGATTGGAAGATGCGTGAAGGACGTACAGACTGGGTCAGAGGTTATCTGGGGAAAGAAATAAAGACTCCCGGAGAACACTTTGATTATGATTCCATGAGTTCGTATATTCTTTCCGCCATCGTGCAGAAGGTGACGGGTATGAAATTACTGGATTATCTCCGTCTGAGACTGTTCGAACCCATGCACATCACTGATGTGTCCTGGGAGGTGAGTCCTGAGGGAATCAATACCGGTGGTTGGGGAGTGTACTTGCAAAGTGAGTCGCTGGCGAAACTTGGACAGTTGCTGCTAAACCGCGGCATGTGGGAAGGCAAACAGTTGCTTCCGGCAGACTGGGTAGACCTGATGATGGCTAAGCAATCCGATACAGGTAGCTTTGGCTATGGTTATGGTTATCATATGTGGCTTTGTGAATATCCGGGAGCGGTTCGTGTAGACGGTGCTTTAGGACAATATGCGCTTATTATACCGGATAAAGATATGGTAGTAGTCATCACCGAATGTAGCATCATAGATGGAATCACGCAACGCCGCTTGGTCTGGAACCGTCTGCTGCCTGCCGTAGGCGATGAGCCTTTGACGCCGGGAAAGGATTATAAACGCTTGTTGAAGAAGCAATCTTCTTATCAGTTGCCGGTGGTACAAGGGAAAGCAAACTCACCTCTTGCCCGGCAGTATGCGAATAAACCTATTATGCTTAAGCCGAATAAATTGGGCTGGCAGTCTCTCCGTCTTCAATTTAACCCCAAAGAGGTCATAATGACTGTGACGCAAGCCGATGGGCTTGAATATGACTTGCCATTTGGCTACAAGCAGTGGGAGAAGACTTCAATAGATGCATATCCTCCGTATTCTATCGAAGCCAAAGGACGTTTCACCGGGATAGAAGGCCCTTTTTATGTAGCGGGTAGCTATGCCTGGCCCTCAACTACTACGCTGGAGCTGAAAGCGCATTACGTCAATTGGATCAGTGCGCTCAACTTCATTTTCCGGTTTGATGGAGGCGATGTGCATTTAGCGGTTAAGGCGAACTATTCTTCCGATTTTATCTATCTTTGTGGCCAATAAAAGATTTGTGTATTATGAACCGTATCACATTAGTTCTGAAACGTCCTTTTATCTGGTTGCGCCGTTTCCGTCATCGTTGCGGTTACGGAGTGCATTCTCCGTTTGCTTTCAACCTGATTACACAGGTGATTTATGAAAATACTCCTTATTATAAGTATAAAGACCTGGCGGCCGAACAAAAGAAGTTAGCACCTCAAAAAGACGGGCGTTGGAAGTATGAGTCGAAAAAAGTAAAACGCCTTTTGTTCCGGTTGGTGAATTATATCCAGCCCGATACGATAGTAGATGCCGGTACTCTTGCTGCTTCTTCCCTTTACCTGAAAGCCGGTAAGGAAGGGGCCGACTATACATCTGCTTCTGAACTTTCCGAACTATTTCTGGAAGTCGGAGTACCAGTTGGCTTTCTCTATCTGCACGACTACCGACATCCGGAATTTGTGGAGGAAGTATTCCGTATCTGTGCTGCACGTACTGTACGCAGCTCCGCTTTTGTGGTCGAAGGAATCTGCTACACTCCGCAGATGAAAGCCCTTTGGAAACGCATGCAGCAGGATGAACATGTAGGTATTACATTCGACCTTTATGACCTTGGCATCCTATTCTTTGATAAAACAAAGATAAAACAAGACTATATTGTCAACTTTTGATTATCTTTAGGCGTTTGAATAAGTGATTAGAGGGTAGTGATTAGTGATTAACCGCTCCACTAACCTCTAATCACTAATCACTAAATACCAATCGCTTATGAAAATATATACTAAAACCGGTGATAAAGGTACCACTTCTTTGGTAGGCGGCACCCGGGTTTCTAAAACCCACGTTCGTCTGGAAGCATATGGCACAGTAGACGAGTTAAACGCTAACCTGGGAGTTCTTATCACTTATTTGTCCGATGAAGCGGATCAGATACTTGTACGCCATATCCAGGATCGCCTTTTCGCAGTGGGTTCCAATCTGGCCACCGATCTGGAAAAAACGGACTTGAAATGTGCCAGTGTTATTCATCCGGAAGAGATAGAGCGTATCGAGCGGGAAATAGACCGGCTTGATAACCTGCTTCCCCCGTTACATGCTTTTATATTGCCGGGCGGCAGTCGCGGAGCATCGGTTTGTCATGTTTGCCGCACAGTTTGCCGCAGGGCCGAACGACGTATCCTGGTCTTGGCTGAACAATGCGAAGTAGCTACTGAATTACTTGCTTATGTGAACCGTTTGTCCGATTATTTGTTTGTCTTGTCACGGAAAATCAACCAGGATGAGAAAAAAGATGAAATATTTTGGGATAATAGTTGTAAGTGAGAGATTTTATTATACTTTTGCCGAAAAATAGAAAGTAGGACTTAATACTCACAATTTTAACACTTAGAACTTATGTATTGGACATTGGAATTAGCATCTAAACTGGAAGATGCTCCCTGGCCGGCAACCAAGGACGAATTAATCGATTATGCCATACGTTCGGGCGCTCCGCTTGAAGTGATTGAAAATTTGCAGGAAATGGAAGATGAAGGCGATATTTATGAGAGCATCGAAGATATATGGCTCGACTATCCGAGCAAAGAGGATTTCTTCTTTAACGAAGAGGAGTATTAGATACGCTTTTTTAAAGCCTTGCCATACCTAAGGGGATACGAGGTAGTTAACACATAGAAAGAGGTAGTCCGTAAAATCTGTCTTCGACAGGCTACTGGATTGCCTCTTTTTTATATTTGTTCCATTATGACTGAAGCACAAGAAGAAACGGTAAGCCGCTTGCCGGAATTGAAAGAACGGCATTTGCCCGGAGATTGCCGGGAAGCGGTGAACACGCTTTTAAAAGGGACTTACGGGTACGAAAAATTTCGTGACCTGGAAGTGTACGACGACTTATTCAAGGGGAAAGAGACGCTCCACATTTCGCAGGGGCAATTGATAGAAAGTGTCATTGTTGAAGCGGAAAAGGCACGGAGTGGGGAAACGGATGTGGATAATATTCTGTTGACAGCACCTACCGGGGCTGGAAAATCCTTATTGTTCCAATTGCCTGGCATCTATTTGGGCAATGAATACGGGTTGCTTACCATTGTTGTATCTCCTCCTTCGACGCTGAATGAAAGACAATCGAGCATGGAAAGCAGGTTAAGCAACATATTCAGATCAGAGAATGGCGTACTGTAAAACAATAAACGATCTCCTTTTTTACCGACAATACGTTGACTGAATAGTTTCTGATAGCGGGATAACAAAAGGTCAAACCCCTTTGTCACTGTAAAAGAGAGCTCGTTGGAATCCTTCTTTTTCACACTACTGATATAACTCACACTGCGTCCCTCTTCCGTACGTGACTCCAGCAATGAGCCAATAAAGCGTTTTGCCGATGGTACATCCATACCATGTTCGGCAAATACTGCACGCAATTCTTCTTCGTCAAAACGTCCTTTTGTCTTCCGCAGCTTATCGACAAGCAGCGTCTTCAAGCTATTGAACAGTGCATCCATCCGCTGACGAATTACAGTGGCATCTTCTTTCAACAAAACCTCATGCTTACCAACAGATACTGCACGAGAGCCTTCCCACAATGTTCCACTATTCAGCTTTTGCTTAAATTCCCGATAACCCAACTCAGCAAAGCGCTCTTCCCACAGTTTTTCCAGACGTGCTGTGTACACGTCTTCCGTACCTTCCACTTTAGTAAGATAATCCTTGAATTCACGAATAAAAACATCGCCTGTCTTATCCTGAATATACCCTTCCGCCAATAGATTCTGTGGACTGACCTCCAACAACTTCTTTCCGTAACGATGGCTCAAATCATCTTCCAACCATAATAAAGCTGTCTTAATCAACTGTCCCAATTCTGCCTCGTATTCCAGCTTGTTTTTCATTCGCGGCAATTTCACCACAAATTCGAAGTCGGACAAAGACACCAGCATTTCCTGCTTTTCGCCTTTCATCCGATATACTTCCATCAGCTTTTTCAGTATCAACGACAACTGTTCCTGTGCTATATTACCCGCCATATGCAGGCGTTTCATATAATAAAAGTCACGTTCATGATAATCCGTTGCCGAAACTCCATGAATATCCGTATCACGCGCCGCACGTCCTATCTCTTGTATATAATCGACAAAAGTGCTGGAAGGTGCCACATGATATACCCGGTCGATGTCGCTGATATCCACACCCATACCGAATGCCTTTGTAGCTACAATCATACGCTTCTCTCCTTCCTTGAACTCCTGTACAATTGCTGCTTTCTGTTCCTTGTCCTTCTTGCCATAGTAAGAAGCTACCAAACGCCAATCAGCAGGTTGCACCCACGTCTTCAGACGCATATCGATGCCACCCGCAAAAGGATAATAAAGAATCGTCTTATGCCCGTCAAGGAAATCATCTACACGACCCGCCACTACACGTTGCTTGGCTTTATCGTACGTTTCGCCTTCTTCTATTTCCATCTGCCGGATATCGAATCCGATATTCCTGCGTTTCACCGTACCTGCATAGAGCACACACGGCTCCATTTGCAACGAACGAATCGTTTCGAACACCATATCGTTGCCTCCCTTCGGGTTCCAGACAGCAGTAGCCGTCAGTGCAAAAAGCGGAAACGCATAGCCCAGACTCTTCTTCAAACCTTGCAGATAACGTCCCAGGAACCAATAATCCACCCGGAACTCTTTACCCCAAGTAGTTACTGTATGAGCCTCATCCACTACAACCAAACCAATACGACGCTCACCTGCGAAGTGCTTGATATCATATGAAAGCAATAATTCCGGCGAA
>Ga0192241_10817_pt1 | contig 11202 bp, 8 predicted proteins | sample Koala_Koa27_I3_FD_131239 | JGI IMG/M metagenome (GOLD analysis project Ga0192241, IMG submission 131239) | Enriched cells from koala feces incubated with labeled cellulose particles, San Francisco Zoo, California, United States - Koala_Koa2-7_I3 ... | reverse complement strand
ATCCCTTATAAAACAGAAAAAGAAATTCTTTCATAAGTTATATGGAACTATATCTCTTGTCTGATTGTTCCTTATTAGTAGAAAATCACCATCACAAATGAAAAAATACTGGCAAATTATTAAAGGCTATAAAACGAGTTTACTACTCAGCCCACTACTTGTTTTGATCATGGTGCTTTGTGAAACGGCACAGCCGATGTTTATGGCTAAGATTGTGGATAATGGGGTGATGTTGGGGGATCTGTCCTACATCATCCGGATCGGGATTTATATGGTGTTGATCTCGTTGCTGAGCTTAGTGGTGAGTATCGGGAATATTTATGTTTCGTCTTATACTTCTGTGGGATTTGGGACGGATCTGCGAACGGCTTTATTTAATCGCATCCAGCAGTTTTCGTTTTCCGATATTGACCTCTTTAGTCCGGCTTCACTGATCACCCGGCTGACGAATGACATTACCAAGATCCAGATGGTGATCCTCATGTCGTTACGAATGCTATTACGTTCTCCCCTCATGTTGATCATGGCCCTGTTTTTTGTCTTACGGATCAATAGGGATCTGGGTTGGATCCTGGCAGTATCTATTCCGGTACTATCCATCAGCCTGTATATTATTTTGCGATCCGCTTTTCCCTATTTTGTGATCGTGCAACAGAAATTAGATCAACTCAATGAAGTGGTGCGGGAAAACCTGACGAATATCCGTTTGGTCAAATCATTTGTACGGGAAGATTTTGAAGTGGATAAGTTTGAGCGAAGCAGTGGAGAACTAAGAGATATAGTGATCCGGGCTTCCAACATTGTGATCACAGCCTTTCCGATCTTACAATTAGTGATGAACTTCTCAATCTTAGCCGTATTGTGGTTCGGAGGACGGAAGGTCATCAATAGCCAGTTACAGGTAGGAGAACTGATCTCGGTTGTGAATTATCTGGCACAGATCCTTTTTTCACTGATGATGCTTTCCATGATCATTATGACAGCCGCCCGGGCATCTGCCTCTTCGGAACGGGTACTGGAAGTACTCAACAAAGAGCCTTCTCTTACCAATACTCCGGAAGGTGTACTCAATAAATACAGGGTTCATAAAGGAGAAGTGATTTTTCAACAGGTAGACTTCCGTTACCAAGATGGGGAAATAGATGTACTGCATGAGATCAATTTTTCCGCTTATCCGGGAGAGACCATCGCAGTGGTAGGAGCTACCGGATCTGCCAAGACTTCCCTGGTCCAGTTAATACCACGTCTGTATGATGTGACCGGAGGACAGATCCTGATTGACGGGATTGATGTCCGGGATTACAATCTCGAGGAGCTACATAAGGGAGTCGGAGTCGTTCTACAAAAGAATGTGCTTTTCTCCGGTACGATTGCGGAAAACCTACGTTGGGGAAAAGAGGATGCCACTCCGGAAGAGGTGGAGGAGGCAGCACGGGCGGCAGAAGCACATGATTTCATTATCTCTCTTTCGGATGGATATGATACCCTGCTGGAACGGGGTGGTTCCAATTTATCCGGCGGCCAGAAACAACGGATCTGCATTGCCCGGGCTTTATTGAGGAAACCGAAAGTCTTGATCCTGGATGATAGTACCAGTGCTGTAGATACGGAAACGGAACTAAAGATCCGTACCAATCTGAACCGGATGCTGGAAGATACGACCGTGTTCATTATTACCCAGCGGTTGAATACGATGCAATCGGCAGACCGGGTCATGATCCTGGATGACGGACAGATCATAGCGATGGGTAGTCCGGATGAATTAATGGAAACGTCTGAAGTATACCGTGAAATCTATAACTCACAACAATTGACACTGTAAGCATATGGAACAGGAAGAAATGACCACTGGCAAAAATATGCCGAAGGCAGCAGTCAGAACACTTAGAAGATTAGTCTCTTATCTGGCTTGTGACCGGCCTATCCTGGTTGGGATCTTCTGTCTGATCATGATTGGTATATCAGCAGACCTGACCGGATCTTATCTGCTCCGGCCGATCATCAATGATTATATTCTGCCGGGTGACCTGTCCGGCCTGGTACGAATGCTCACTATTCTGGCAGGTGTATATCTTGCCGGGATCGCCGCAGTCTGGATCCGGTCTTATTTACTCAACCGGGTGGCCCAACGGACCGTACACCGGATGCGCCGGGATCTGTTTGAGAAAATGGAACATCTGCCGATCAAATATTTTGACGAGAACCAGCATGGGGATCTGATGAGCCGTTATACCAACGATATCGACCGGATCAGTGACGCATTGACAGACTCCCTATCCGATATGTTCAGTAGTGTCTTGACACTGACCGGGATCTTTGTGCTGATGCTCTATATCAGTCCGGTCCTGACATTAGTTGCCCTGATCACCGTTCCATTGATGATGCTGAGTGCCCGGCGGATCGTAAAAAAAAGCAGCCGCTACTTCAAAGCACAACAGGCATCTTTAGGTGATATGAATGGTTATATTGAAGAGATGATCAGCGGACAGAAAGTGGTCAAAGTATTTGGGCATGAGCCACAGGTAGAGGAAGGTTTCCGTGTGAAAAATCAGGATTTACAGGATAAGTCCCTGAAAGCCCAGTTCTATTCCGGTATGATGATGCCGGTGATGCAGAACCTGAATACACTTACTTATGTATTTATTACGATCGTAGGGGGTATTCTTGCGATCTACCGGGGATTTGATATTGGCGGGCTGGCTACGTTCTTACAGTATTCCCGCCAGTTCGGAAGGCCAATCAACGAACTGGCCAGCCTATACACCACCATCCAGGCAGCCCTGGCCGGTGCGGAACGGATCTTCCAAGTGATGGATGAAGAACCGGAACCTGCGGATGCGCCGGATGCCGTTACCATCGATCAGATGAAAGGGGAAGTGGCATTAGATCAGGTCTATTTCAGTTACGATCCGGGAAAGACCATCCTGAAAGATATCAACCTGTGTATTCCAGCCGGAAAGAAAATAGCATTAGTGGGTACAACCGGAGCAGGTAAGACGACGATACTGAATATGCTACCCCGTTTTTACGACATTGAATCTGGTGATATTACAATCGACGATATCTCCCTGTACAAAATCAAACGGGAAAGCCTGAGGAAAATGATGGCAATCGTTTTGCAGGATACCCATCTCTTCACAGGAACGGTCCGGGAGAATATTCGCTTCGGCCGGCTGGACGCTACGGATGAAGAAGTGATCGAAGCGGCCAGGCTGACTTCTGCCCATTCCTTTATTAAACGTTTACAGCATGGGTATGATACGATGCTCTACAACGACGGGGAAAACCTGAGCCAGGGGCAACGCCAGCTATTGAACATTGCCCGGGCCGCGATTGCAAACCCAACGATCCTGCTATTAGATGAAGCAACCAGTAATATTGATACCCGGAGTGAGATCCGTATCCAAAAAGGGTTGGACCGTCTCATGGAAGGACGTACGAGCTTTGTAATTGCACACCGGCTTTCCACCATTAAGAATGCAGACCAGATCGTGGTGCTGGAATATGGCCAGGTGATTGAAAAAGGCACCCATCAGGAGCTATTAGACAGGAAAGGGAAATATTACTCTTTATATAAAGAACAGTTCGGTTGATGAGCTGATAGATTTTTTTTATCATGGCTGAAACATACCTTTCAGTAGTTTCATTTATCTTTGTATTATTGAAATCAGACTAAAGTTATAATGGACATACCATTTAAGCCTATCACACTGCAGGACCGGGAGATCATTACATCCTTTACATTACAGAGTGAATATAAAAACTGCGATTTTTCTTTTGCCAATATGTGTAGCTGGCGCTTTCTCTACCACAGCGAATTTGCTGTTGTGGAAGATTTTTTAGTGATCCGCTTCCATATTGAAGAAGACGAGAAACGACCGGTTTATATGTGTCCGGTTGGCAATGGCAATGGAGATATGCGGGATGTGATTCTCCGGTTAGAGGAGGACGCAGCCAAACAGGGGCATATGCTTTGGTTATTAGGAGTGACTCCCTTAGGACGGAAAGACCTGGAAGCAGCCATTCCGGATGGGTTTAAATATCTGCCGAACCGGGATTATTTTGATTACATTTATCTCCGGGAGGATCTGGTAAACCTGACCGGAAAAAAGTATCAGGCTAAACGGAACCATATCAACAAATTCAAGAAGAGCTATTCATATGAATACCGGCCGATCACTCCGGAACTGGTTCCTTATTGTCTGGAATTAGAGCGGAAATGGTACAAAGCAAACCGTACGGAAGAAGATGAGGAAGATCTCAGCCATGAACGCCGTTCAATGACCTATGCACTGGAACATTTCAGCGAATTAGGGCTGATAGGTGGCGGCATTTGTGTAGATGGCCAGATCATCGCTTTTTCATTCGGAGCACCCATCAACCACGACACCTTTGGTATTCATGTAGAAAAAGCGGACATTCATTATGATGGAGCCTATAGCCTGATCAACCAGGAATTCGCCTCCCATATCCCGGAGCAGTTCCTCTATGTGAACCGGGAAGAAGACCTGGGACTCCCCGGTCTCCGGCAGGCAAAACAGTCTTATCAACCCGCTCTCCTGTTAGAAAAGTATACAGCGATCCGGAAGTAATAACAGAACACCTTCCGATAAAAGTCTTATCCCTTCATAGAAAAGGCACTTATAGCAGTCCGGATGCTGGCTGCACAATGGTAGCCTTCCTCATACAATTCCGTCAAACGTGTGACGTCTTTATCGGTACGTCCTACCCGGATGGGATTTTCCGGACGGATGACTAAGGCTTTTCCCCCCGCTTCGAGTTGATCTATCTCATCCAGCACTTTATTGTAGTTCCGGTAGCGCAGCCTGAGTTGTTCACGGATAGCCGGATATTTCCTGTAAATAAAACCGGGTAAATGGAAATCTTTATCCTTTTTACGATAGCCTTTGTTCCGGGTCAGGATAATCACATTTTTCCGGTACCCTTCTGCTATGGCCCGGTGAACAGGGATCGCATCACAAACACCACCATCCACCATGGGGATACCGTCCACATAGGAAAGCGGACAGAGAACCGGTAACGAACAGGATGCCCGTACGATGGAAAGCAGCCGCAGGGGATCTTTTTTCTCTTCATAATATTCCGCCTTTCCGGTCAGGCAATTACTGGTGACTATGACAAATCGCTCTTTGGATTGAAAAAACCGCTCATAATCAAACGGATAATATTTATCAGGATAGATATAGAAAAGATAGTCCAGGTCGATGAAGCCTTTTCCCCGGAGGAAATGTTTCAGACCAATATAATTGTAATGCTGTAACAAATCTATATTACTGTAACGGGAACGTCCTCTTTGCCCGGAAGCATAGGAGATCCCGTTACTGGCTCCGGCTGAGACCCCGATCGTATACGGGAAACGGATGTTATGATCCATAAAATAATCCAATACTCCGGCGGTAAATACCCCCCCGCATACCTCCACCTTCCAGGACTAAGCCGGTGTGATCATCTATTGTCATCATGTAATCAGGCTGTTTTAGGAAAGCAAATATACAGATAAATCCCTATCCTGATCCATTTCTTTCCAGGAAACCTACGGGACGGTCCCAGTCATGTCCGGAAGATTTTTGCGTAGGGCGATTAGCAAAGGATAATTGGCGAAGGGCGATCAGCGAAGGGTGATCTTTGTCTCTTAAGTCCCGCAGGGACGGCACATAGTAGCCTGGGATGCAAGTCCCAGGTAGAGAAATCCCCACCCAGGGGTGTGCTGTAGGTACACCCCCTCTTCTGTAAACCATAGGTTTGTATATGCAGTGTCGTGCTTACAGCACTCCATGGACTCCTGATATATGACCTGGGATTTGCATCCCAGGCTACTATGTGCCGTCCTTTCAGGACTTAAGAGATAAAGAGCAACCTTCGCCAATTACCCTTTGCCAATCGCCCTGCGCTAATCGCCCTTCGAAAAATCTTCCGAACAGAACTGGGACGGTCCCGCTGAAACCGGAAAGAGGGGGATTTGTAAATTATAAACCAAATCTATCTTTTCATTGATTTTTTTTATAGAACTATTCTGATAAAATGAGTATATTTGTAAAAAGCGGAATGCTAAAAGTAGACTACTTAATCGCGACATAACTATTCACCGGATTGATCATTCCTTCCTAACCAAATTTCCCTGACTTGTTAAACATGTGCCGCTGTCGTTTTAGATACATATATGCTGTGACAGATGTACTTAATTTAGGGGTACCGTTTTCCCCTTCAGTAAACAATTTAAATTATTAAGCGTATGAAAAGAGAGTTAGAAACTATCGCCAATTGTTACGGGAAGCTGGTTGACCGGGTGAAACTGGCTCATGAAAAACTTAAAAGACCGTTGACTCTTGCTGAAAAAATCCTGTATGCCCATGTGTATAAAGAAGAAGACATCCGGCCTGTTTCCCGGGGAGAAACGTATATGGATTTCCGTCCGGACCGGGTAGCCATGCAGGATGCCACCGCACAGATGGCTCTCCTGCAATTCATGAATGCCGGACAGAAGCAATCTGCCGTTCCGGCTTCCGTACATTGTGACCATCTGATCCAGGCCTGGAAAGGAGCCGGACCGGATATGGAAACGGCTCTACGGAACAACCAGGAAGTATATGATTTTTTACGAACGGCTTCTGCTGCCTATGGCATTGAATTCTGGAAACCCGGCGCAGGTATTATCCACCAGGTTGTCTTTGAGAATTATGCTTTTCCCGGTGGGATGATGGTCGGTACGGATTCCCATACACCCAATGCCGGAGGAATGGGTATGATCGCTATTGGTGTGGGAGGCGCCGATGCTGTGGATGTCATGACCGGAATGGAATGGGAACTGAAGATGCCGGCCCTGACCGGTGTCCGCCTGACCGGACAATTATCCGGATGGGCTACTCCGAAAGATGTCATCCTGAAACTGACGGGATTACTGACTGTCAAAGGAGGGACCAATACCATTATTGAATATTTCGGAGAAGGAACTTCCACGCTGTCGGCTACCGGCAAAGCAACCATCTGTAATATGGGAGCGGAAGTAGGGGCAACCACCTCTGTTTTTCCGTATGACGAAGAGATAGCCGCTTACCTGAAAGCCACCGGACGGGAAGAGATAGCCCGGATGGCAGATGAGATCTCCGGATACCTGCAGGCAGATCCGGAAACGGCCGCCCAACCGGAAAAATATTATGACCGGGTGATTGAGATTGACCTCTCTACCCTGGAACCGTATGTAAACGGACCTTTCACGCCGGATGCCGCCACTCCCCTCTCCCAACTAAAGGAGAAGGTACAGACCATGGGCTATCCGCAGCAGGTAGAAGTAGGGTTGATCGGCTCCTGCACCAACTCCTCCTATCAGGATCTGACCGGAGCCGCTTCTCTGGCACAACAAGCTATAGATAAGCAACTCCCCCTCCCGGCACAGTTAGTCATCAATCCGGGATCGGAAAAGATACGGGCCACTGCCGCCCGGGATGGTGTCCTGGCTCCTTTTGAAAAGTTGGAAGCCACCCTGATGGCAAACGCCTGTGGCCCTTGTATTGGCCAGTGGAAACGGGAAACAGCAGACAAGGAACGTCCGAATACGATCATCACCTCTTTCAACCGTAACTTTGCCAAACGGGCCGACGGGAATCCGAATACGCATGCATTTGTAGCCTCTCCGGAAATGGTCATGGCCTTCAGTATTGCCGGAGATCTCTGCTTCAATCCCTTGACGGATAAACTAAAGAACCGGAAGGGTGAATGGGTGAGGTTAGATCCTCCGGTTGCCCAAAAACTACCGGCAGCCGGTTTTACAGATGCCCGTTCCGGCTGTATACCACCTTCCGGAGAGCCGGAAGAGATCCTGATCGCTCATGATTCCCAACGGCTCCAACGCCTCTCCCCTTTTGAGCCCTGGGATGGAAACGAATTGTATAACCTGGCGCTACTCATCAAGGTAAAAGGAAAATGTACGACTGACCACATTTCCATGGCCGGCCCCTGGCTACGTTACCGGGGACATCTGGAAAATATTTCAGAGAATCTGCTCATGGGAGCCGTCAATGCCTTCAATCTGCAAACCAACTCGGTGAACAATCCGTTAGATGGTGGATATGAACCTGTGTCCACAGTAGCCAAAGCATTGAAAGAAGCCCATATTCCTTCCATTATAGTAGCAGAAGACAACTACGGGGAAGGATCCTCCCGGGAACATGCCGCCATGGAACCCCGCTTTTTAAATATCCGGGTGATCCTGGCGAAATCATTTGCCCGCATCCATGAAACCAACCTGAAAAAACAGGGGATGCTGGCACTGACCTTTGAAAATCCGGCTGACTACAACCGGATCCGGGAATTAGACCGGATCAGTATTACCGGACTCACCCGGTTCACGCCCGGAGTTCCTTTACATGCCATCGTACTACACACGGACGGCACGACAGAAGCATTCCATGTTCTCCACACCTATAACGAAGTGCAGATCGAATGGTTCCGGGCCGGGTCCGCTTTAAATTACAACGCAAAGAAAGGAGGTTCCCATGCATAAAGTCACTATTCAGGACAGCGTCCTACAGGTTCCGGATCAAATAATTGTTCCTTATATTACCGGAGATGGCGTAGGCGCTGAAATCACACCGGTATGCCAGTCCGTAGTGGACACAGCCCTTCAAAAAGCATACGATGGTACCCGCCGGATCATCTGGAAAGAAGTATATGCCGGGGAACATTCTTTTCAACAGTCCGGAGATTGGTTGCCGGAAGAGACATTGGAAATGTTCCGGGAATACAGGGTCGGCATCAAAGGACCTCTAACGACTCCTGTCGGCGGAGGGATCCGTTCCCTGAATGTGGCCCTACGCCAGACATTAGATCTCTATGTGTGCCTCCGTCCTGTCCGTTGGTTCAAGGGAGTAGCCTCACCTTTGAAAAACCCCCGGCAGGTAAACATGACCATCTTCCGGGAAAATACGGAAGATATATACGCCGGGATCGAATGGAAAGCAGGCACACCGGAGGCTGCTAAATTCCTGCATTTCCTGACAAACGAGATGCAGGTCAGTCAGATCCGTTTTCCGGAAAGTTCCTCCTTTGGCGTAAAGCCGGTCTCGGAAGAAGGAACCAAACGGCTGGTCCGTTCGGCTATCCTTTATGCGTTAAAGCACCGGCAGCCCAGTGTAACCATTGTTCACAAAGGTAATATAATGAAGTTTACCGAAGGAGGATTTAAACAATGGGCCTATGAAGTGGCCGAACAGGAATTCGCATCCTCCGTTTTCACCATGCGGCAATATGCGGAATTAGTCACGGAAAAAGGAAAGGAAATGGCTGGGAAAGCGTTACAGGAAGCTCAGGAATCCGGTAAACTGATCATAAAAGATGTGATTGCGGACGCCTTTCTTCAAAACACCCTACTGAAACCGGAAGCGTATGCCGTAGTGGCCACCCTGAACCTGAACGGAGATTACATTTCCGACCAGTTAGCAGCCATGGTAGGTGGTATCGGGATCGCCCCGGGCGCCAATATCAATTACCAGACAGGGCATGCGATCTTTGAAGCCACCCATGGCACGGCACCGGACATCGCCGGTAAGAACAAGGCAAACCCCTCCTCTCTGATTTTATCCGCTACGATGATGCTGGACTATATCGGTTGGCATGAGGCCTCTTCCCTGATCATACAGGCCATGGAAACCTGTTTCAGCGACGGCAAAGCAACCATGGACCTTGCCAGCCAGATGGAGGGCGGAAAATCTCTCTCAACCAAAGAGTTTGAAAAAGAACTCATACATAGAATCACTTATTCACCTTCTAAATCTTAATGTCATGACAAGCAAACAGTACTTAACTTACAAATTAGCAGATACCCTGAAACAAACCTGCAAAATTGAGAATTCTTTATTTAAGGAATATGGTGTGAAACGGGGTCTGCGGAATGAAGACGGTTCCGGTGTATTAGTGGGATTAACCCAGATCGGAAATGTAGTCGGATACGAACGGACGCCGGAAGGCAAACTGAAACCCATCCCCGGAAAATTGTTTTACAGGGGGTACGATCTCGAAGACCTGGTCCATGCGGTCATAAAAGAAAAGCGATGTGGATTTGAAGAAATCACCTATCTGCTTCTTTCCGGAAGTCTTCCGGACAAAGACGAACTGGGACAATTCAGGGAATTATTATATGAAAAAATGCCGCTCACCCATGAAACGACCATGAATATACTGGAGCTGAGAGGGTATAACATTATGAATATCCTGGCCCGCAGTGTGCTGGAAATGTATGTTTTCGACGAAGATCCGGATAATCTCTCCCGGGAAAACCTGATGCGGCAATCCATTGAACTGATCTCCCGTTTCCCGACCGTGATCGCCTATGCCTACAATGTACTTCGCCATCACAACAAAGAACGTTCCCTGCATATCCGCCATCCACATCCGGAAAAAACACTGGCTGAAAATTTCCTGTATATGCTGAAAGGAGAATTTACAGATCTGGAAGCACGTACACTGGACCTGATGCTGATCCTGCAGGCAGAACATGGAGGGGGTAACAATTCCACTTTCACGGTCCGGGTAACTTCCTCGAGTATGACAGACATTTATTCCTCGATCGCCGCGGGTATCGGCTCCCTGAAAGGTCCTCTGCACGGAGGCGCTAATATTCAGGTAGTGGACATGTTTAACCACCTTAAACAGCATGTCAGTGACTGGAAGAATGTGGAGGAAATTGATTGTTATCTGACCCGGATGCTGAATAAAGAGGTATACAATAAAACCGGACTTATTTATGGCATCGGACATGCGGTATATACCATTTCTGATCCGCGTGCATTGCTCTTAAGGGAGATGGCCCGGGATCTGGCCAAAGAGAAAAATCGGACAGATGAATTTGAATTCCTTGAATTATTAGAAGAACGTGCCGTGGATGTTTTCGCACGGGTAAAAAATAATGGAAAAACAGTGTCCAGTAATATTGATTTCTATTCGGGATTTGTGTATGATATGATCGGATTACCGGAAGAGATCTATACACCTTTATTTGCAATGGCTCGTATTATCGGATGGACCGCCCACCGCAATGAAGAGTTAAATTTCGCAGGTAAACGGATTATCCGTCCGGCTTATAAAAATGTACTTCCGGACGCGATAGCATACACTCCATTAGATAAACGATAAGTAACTCTCCCCCTTCAGAAGAGGTACCATATACTTCAACTGGAGGGGATTTTT
>Ga0192241_10816_pt1 | contig 11204 bp, 7 predicted proteins | sample Koala_Koa27_I3_FD_131239 | JGI IMG/M metagenome (GOLD analysis project Ga0192241, IMG submission 131239) | Enriched cells from koala feces incubated with labeled cellulose particles, San Francisco Zoo, California, United States - Koala_Koa2-7_I3 ... | reverse complement strand
GTATAATATGCAATAACCATAGATGGACATATCTGTATCAGCTATTCCGGAATAGTGTATAAACCAAGATTTGAGCAACTCAATGAAGTCCATTCCCAAAATGGACGCCAGCAAGATAGTAAACAGAAAATCCATGCAAAGCAACGCCAACAACGAATGTTCGGAAGCTCCGTTTACTTTACGCAGTGCCATCTCACGCTTACGTGAACGGAAACAATCGCTATAAATAGTCAGATAATTCACCAATGCGCAAAAGATGATAAGTACTCCCGTTATTGAGAAGTAGACAATGTAACGAAATTGTACGATTGTTTCGTCACCACGGACAAATTCATCCGCGTATCGTAATTGGGTAATAGGTTCCAGGTAGAAGCGTGTAAATCCGGTTTTACAGTTATACTTATCTTTCTTCATTTCTTCCGGAAAGTTACGGTTCATTTTTTTATGAGTGCGTTGATATCTGTCCCGTGTTTCACTTTTATCAACATCCTATATCGACCGTTTCCCCATGAAGTGTCGTCACTGCTCATCCATCCCATAACAGAATATTTGAAATTAGAATGTTTCCCCCAGTCGTCTATGACGGCACTTATACGATATCCTTTCATGTTGTTGCCGGAGATCAATTCTTTCCCAATCACATCTGTAGTACCAAATAAATCGCGAGCCATCTCTTCTGTAATGGCAACTTCTTTCTCATTGGATGATGATGATAAGAAATTATTGTTGCCTTCTAAAATTTTTATATCCATCATCCGCATAAAAGTAGAGTCAGGCGCTATATATGGATATTCCGTCAACTGTTTGTTCTGCATCGTGAAAAAAGATTGCTGTTCGAATGCACACCAATCTTCTATTTCTGAATAAGAATTTTTTAAATACCCACCTAAAGCGTAGGGTACAAAGTTGTAATAATGTGTTCCGAAATGATTTTCATCCGTCCGTATCAGATAGATGCGATCCGCATCCCTGTGAAAACTATCATATGTCATCTCATATTGTATCCAGAATGTGGATAAGGCAAAGCATGCCAGACCTATTGCCAGACCGACAATACTGATTATACTTTGTGTTTTATGTTTCAGTATATTCCGAAAGACTATTTTAAGATAATGCTGTATCATGGTTTCTGTATTTTCTTTATTCTTCTTTCTCTTACTCGTATTTAATCACTTCTGCCGGATTTACATTGGCTGCTTTATAAATCTGCCAGATAATAGTCAACAATGATATCAAGGCTGTTGCGCCTATGCCTATAATAAATAAATCGGGAGTGATGGGTGCCTTATGGGCAAAGTCTTCTAAATAGAGTATTATCGCTCCGGAAGACAATGGAATAGCTATCAGTGATGCTATCCCCAATACTGAGAGATATTTTTTGATGAGTAAAGGATATATGTTCTTCCCTTGTGCTCCGTTTACTTTACGCAGGCCTATTTCCCGATAACGCTGACGGATATCAAATAATGAAATGGCCAATAGTCCCAAGGATGATATAAGAATGGCAACTTTGGCAAACAATGAATAGATATCCACCACCCGCCGATCTTCATTGTACATGGAAGCTATCTCATCTTCTATCAGTTTATATTCGAAGTCAGTGCTTCCCGTAGCTTCTTCATATAATTTACGCAAGAAGTCGATAGCTTCTGCCCTCCGTTCGTGCGGATACGAAGCAGTAACAGTAATAAGCTCATATTTTTCATCAAAATATTCGATAATCATGGGAGCGGCGGACTGTGATAAATGCTTGACGTTGAAGTCTTTTATAACTCCCACGATTTCAACAGGAGGATTATACTCGGATGGAACATTACTGGAAGCCCAACTTTTGTCTTCACCCTGAAGTTTGTCACGCGTAATATCCTTGATGCCAAATACTTTTTTGGCAGATTCGTTGATGATACATTTAAAACTGTTTTTGGTAAACATTTCATCTATTGAATCATTCCATAACCTGCCTTCTAGTAGTTGGAATTCGAATAATTCCATAGAGCGTGGAGACATTCTGGCTCTTAGTACCGGTTTGAAACCATTCTCTGCCCGGTTAAGAGCGTAACGTGACGGCTTGAACTGGTGAAGTGGCATTGGTATCCTGCTCCAATGAGTAAATAATGTGCTTTCACTCATTCGTTTGTTTACTAACTCTTTATTAGCCTGCTGTATTTTCCCTTCTTTCAAAAGATCTTCTTTCTCTTTTGCATGGAACGTACCGCCTCCTTTGAAGACGTACATCTTGCACTCTATCACATCGTGAGTACGGAAACCGAGGTCGGAATGAAGCATGTATTCAAGTTGTCGTACGAAGAAAAGTGACATGACAATCATATAGATAGTGATGACATATTGAAAGCCAAGAAAAAGCATGCGTGAACGGACAGAGAAATGCGTGGAAGAAAGTTCGCGCATGGAAGAAACCGGAGTGTTATGAGTAAATTTTATAAATGGATAAAATGTGGTTAGCAATGGAGGCACAAATAAAATAAGAAGAGATATATTCAGGTCAAACTTTAAATTTGAGTTCGTAGGAATATACATCTCATTGTAGAACAAATGTCTGGTTATTTCAATAATCAACCAACAAATAAACAGTGCAGCTCCTGAGAGTAGCATATTCTCAATGTATATCTGAAGAAAGATTTCTTTTCTACCTGCTCCATATACTTTCTTTATACCAAACTCCCTGGCGCGTTTGGACATGATGACTGTATAAATATTGGTAAAGTTTAGGATGCCTATAATACCCACCAGAAAGGCAACAATCCATAATACACGAATATAATCTTTATTTCCGTGTTGGGATAATGCTGACTTTTCATGAGAGGTCGTATAATAATAATCTGTCAATGGTAAATACTGGTAGTGCATGGTCTGGAATGTACTCCATTCGTCTCGTGGCTGTTCTTTATTGTATTTTTCATTCAATTTGGCAATGTCCGTACCCGGTGTCATAACTACAGCATAGTTCGGATTTGAAAACCATAATTCTTCCAGTTCGTCCGATAAAAACATGTCCGGTAGCCATGATGTTTTGGTTTCCTGAGTATCTAATACACCTACAATGCGGAACTTTCTTCCGACGGAATTTTTAAAAGTCACGCCTATAGGATTGGGTACTCCATTGAGGGAATGAAGCCAAAACTCTTTAGTTATGAGCGCATCGTTGGGGCGCTTTATTTTCCCACTCCCCATATAAATGGAATAAGGAAAAATACTAAAGAATGTACTGTCTATGGACAGGGCATTTACAGTAATTTCTTGTTTCCCAAAATCCATAACCAAATCGGTACATGGAGTGAATGACGCATAACGTTCTACTGCCGGATCCTTCTCTAAGTCAGATTGGTATCCGGACAGTTCTTTGGTGCCGTCACTGATAGAACGTTCGATAAAATAAATCCGTTTGTATTCCGGATAACAGTGGTCTACTGTATTCTCCTGATGAATATATCGTGTTATGGTAAATACACAGGCAAGACTAATTGCTAACCCTATGAAATTGACAAAGGTATACACCTTAAATCGCAATAGCATGCGTATGGATAATAAGATTTGTTTCATACTCTATGTGTTTTTATTCTGTTTTCATAATCTTTGCCGGATCAATGCGTGCGGCCTTATTCACCTGCCATAACAAAGTGCCCAATGAAATGCCTGCAACAGTTAGTATGGCAATCACATATATGGATATACTGACAGGTGCTTTAACAACGAAATCCTTTGTATAAGTATCTATGAGATAGTAAGATAATGGTGCGGTAAGCAGCGTTGCCCCTCCTATCACCCATATATATTTGCGAAATAAAATTGAATATAAATTCCGTAACTGCGCTCCGTTTACTTTCCGGATAGCAATCTCGCGATATCGTTGGCGAATATCGAACAGAGAGAGCCCAAACAGCCCCAAAGCCGAAACAAAAATGGAAATGGCGGAGAAAAGCGTGAAGACAGTTGACACACGCCGATCTTCGCGATACAGTGCCTGCACATCTTCTTCCAGCCAGTGATGGTCAAATTCTTCGGTATTAAAAATCTCTTGTCTGATCTTTTTCAGATAAGAGATGAGCTCTTTCTCTTTTCCGTTTTTACAGGCTATCTGGTATTGCGAACCACCTGCCTTGGGAGATACCATAAATACAAGAGGCTTCTTACCGGCAGTAAGGTGTCCGGTGTAGTAGTTTTCTACGACTGCTTCTACGGGCATCAGAGATGTTCCGCCTTCTATAATATTTCCATCCATGCCCATGGAAATCCAAAGTGCTTGTTCTCCCCTGACAAATGCTTCATCACGTTTCGTATAGCCGAAGGCTTTCATGGCAGCCTCGTTCATGACTACCAGATATTTATTGCGTCCTTCAATTTTATCGGGCAATGCATTTTCTTTCATCCGTAGCTCATAAAATTTGAAAAAGTCAAGGGGTACCCACATCAGCATCATATTTTGTTTCACGTCTTTATCATTTATAAGAACGGATGTGCCTGTGCCTCCTGCTCCTAAGATGCCACATTGTGACGGTTCTCCACGGAACCACTGTTCGATGAAGGGACATTCTTCCAGCTTTTGCTCAATGCTCTGAGCATCTTGCCAGTGCTTCTTTTGTTGTTCATCACTCTCTAAATACCAAGTTTTGGAGAGAGGTACTAAGTTGGTATACAATATACTCTTTGTCCGAAATCCCGGAGGAGTATCTTGCAAAAAGTGAAGGTGACTGCTGAAATACAATGATAGTATGATGAGCAGTAAAGTGATACTATACTGTATAAACAGGAAGACTGTACGGGTTGTAACTGATTGGCGTGATCCTCCGATGGAGCGTATAGATATGATGGGTGGCAGATAATTGTATTTGATAAAGGGATAGATTGTGGTGACTAATGGTAAAAGTACCCAAATACCTAATGACAGTTGCCAGTCAAAAGCTGTATAGGGAATGTCACTTTCAAGCAACCGATTGGCATATCCGGAGAATATCTCAATGAAAAACCATGCCAGTAGCAAGGCGATGGATATCATTAATGCATTCTCTGTCCATAGTTGCACGAAGAGAGTGCACCCCTGCACACCGAAGACTTTCTTCACACCATATTCTTTAGAGCGCCTTAGCATGAAGACCAAATAGATATTGACAAAGTTTAATATGCCTGCCAGTAATAACAACAAGCATACTCCTGTGAGTATCAGGATGTGGGAACGGCTGCTGTAATGCCATATCTCGGGATCATCGCCGGAAGCCGCCAATTCTTTGTTCCAATAAAGTTGGCTGACAGGTAGGAAGTTATACCGTATTCTAAACCCCTGTGACGTCTGGCGGTAGACGTTACTGGAAGCATTAATGGCATCCACATCGACTCCGGGCATAAAGCGTAATAGTTCCACATACATTCTGCTCCATTCTCTTCTTGTTTTAAGGTCTAGGTTTACCACAATGTCAAATGTCAGTGAGGATTTGCATGCCGGTTCATCCAATATGCCGCAGATAGTGAGATGTTTGCCTCCGGAATATTCCATAGTCTTCCCTATCGGGTCTTTTTCTCCAAATACACGTTTAGCGAATTGCCGGGTGACAAGAGCTTCTTCCGGTGCTGCCATGCGTTTACCCTTTAGCGGATAATTAAAGAAATGGAAGAAAGCTGTATCAGCAGCCAATAGCTGGACAGCATAAGGCTTTTCATCAATCGTCACATTATCATTGCAGGATGTAATGAAGTAACTCCTTTCTTTGACGGCCTCAGGCTGAAAATAAACAGTGTCTGCTCCGCTATCTGGCCCTACACTGCCTGGGAATACGTTGCCATCTATGTCCCGAAGTGGAATATAGACATTTTCAGCATCTGTACAATGTGTGTTTACCCGGAGTTCCAGGTGAATGTAGCGGACTAATATGATAGTACATGCCAGACTAAGTGCCAGCCCGATTATATTAATAATAGTGTATGATTTTGAGCGTATAAGGAAACGCCAAGCGTATTTAAGTGTTTTCATATTTTTCAAGTATAATGTGTTTTTTATTCATTTTTAATCACTTCTGCCGGATTCTGCCATGCAGCTTGCCATATCCGCCAGCCGATACTAATGCAAATGATAACAATAACTACTATCAGAATTATTACATAAATCCACCAATTGATAGAAGTCTGAATGACATATCCTTCCAGCCAATGTTGCATGACGATATAACCCGCCGCAAAAGCAACAATTGCAGCCAATGCCAGTAATATCATATATTCCCGGAGGAATATACTGATAATGTCCGAAATGGTAGCTCCATTCACTTTACGGATAGCAATCTCTTTGCGCCGTTGTTCGCATGATAGATTGACTAAGGAAAATATTCCGAAGACTGCAATAATTCCACAAACAATAGATGCTACGGTTAACAGCTTCATCAAGATATTTTCGGAAGCGGTAGCTTCTTCTATTATATGACCTACGCTCCGTGACCACATGTAAAAATCAGGATAACTTTTCTTTATATGATTGTTAATAGCCTTCAGAACGTCTTTATATTCCCCATGATACGTATAAACATACTGTTTCCGGGGAGGAAACTTCGATACAGTATATATAGCCGGCAAAGCCTGCGTGATGGGTGAAAGGCAGATATCTTTCAAAACACCGGCTACCACATAAGATTTATGAAACTTCTTTCCAACAGGGTCTTTCCAACCCAGTTTTTTTGCTAATGATTCGTTTATCAGTATGTCATTAGGGCTGGATGACTCATCCGGAAAAACACCGGCCACTAACTGTAATCCCAATAAATCGAATGTTTCTTTTGAAATCTGGAAATCATTAACGGCTACTTCTTCATCTCCCGTTTGTTTGCCATCCCACTCTACGGCTGTAAACATGGATTGGGATAATCCAGGTAAGGGGAAATTTGAGACTTCCCGAAAATCAATGTCCGGAATTTCTTTCATTAGTTTTACCCAATGTTCTTTATCACTGTCAGGGATACCTTCAAGATAGGCCGCATACTCTATATCAGTATTGGTGACTCCCATGTCGGCAGATGTACGCAGATAATGCAATTGTTTCATCATCACTATTGTACAAAATATAAAACCAATACTGACCACCAATTGAAACCAAACCCCTATCCGTCGGTAGAAGGTAGAAAAGCGACGGGTGATAGCGGAAGATATAGCCGACTGCAATGTAAAACGCCGTTGAACCAACAAGGTGAGCCAGGCAAAAAGTAGAACGGTTCCTATGGCGATTGACATATAGATAAGCGTCTCTTTATAAAAAAAGAGATTATTCTCTTCAGTGATGTAAGACCAGCGCTTGAATATGGGGAGAGAAACTTCCACCAATAAGAAGCCGACAGGAACTGAAGCCAGCAATAGTAATACAATCTCAGACATCAGCAAGGCGACCAGACTTCTTTCCGATGCTCCATTCACTTTACGGAGTGCCCATTCACGCTGCCTCATGCGAATGCGTATCAGGTAGATAATGAGATAGTTGGATAGCACTCCCAAAACGATTAGCAGGCTGATCAGACAAAAGAGGCGGACATATTCTATGCGGATAAATATATTGTATTTGGGATGTGTATAATGATATTCCGTTATAGGAGTAATGTGAACAGGATATTTCCGTATATTTCCTTTCATATCGACTTCTATATCTTTTAGCTTTTTACCCAAAGCGTCCATGTCGGTACCGGGAGCAACGCGAAACAAGGTAGTTCCGGATGCATAGCCCCAGTCCAGATATTCCGGGGCTTTTCGCCTTGAAATCACGTCGAATTCATAATTAGAATGTCCTTTCCATTTTTGAACCACGGCAGTAACAGTCATTTTCTTATCAAGCGGAAACTCCTTGCCAATAGGTGATTCCTTACCGAAAAGCAAGCGGGCAGCTTTATCGCTAATGGCTATCTCATCGGCAGTATTGTACAAAAACTGCAAACTGCCTTCCAATACCGTAACCGGAAACATGGAGATAAAAGCACTGTCTACCGATATCATGGTCCAATGCCTGTTCTGATCATCGTTATACTCTGTTGTGAAGTTTGTATAAGTCGCAACTTCTATTTCAGGAAAGGTATTGACCAGATGAGGGGCCAGCAAAGGAGAAGTCGTAGTTGAGAAACCACTGGTTCTAAATACGGAAGGAACACTTGCCACATAGACTCTGTCGGCTCCATCATGGAAATTATCATAACTTTGCTCATAATTCATCCACATGCCGGACAGGGAAAAGCTGACAAAACCTACAGTTAAGCCAATAATGCTGATCAGAGTCTGCATTCTGTACTTCAACAGGTTTCTTATTGCTATTTTCAGATAATGTTGTATCATGTATTTGTTCTTTACTTTAATATTAGCTCTTCCGCTTCGCCAAAGTTATCATATCCTGTTGTAATAACCCAATCTCCGGGTTGCAAACCGTCTGTAATTTCGTATTGCTGCGGGTTCTGGCGTCCGATGCTGAGAGGAACACGTGTAGCTTTGGTTTTGGATGCATTCAGTTTGTATATCCATTGTCCACCGGTGGATTGATAGAAGTTGCCACGAGGGATAACAATAGCCTGTTCCGGTTGTCCCAATTCTATTTGTACGCGGAAACTTTTACCTACACGTACGTTGTCAGGCATTTCTCCGGTAAATACCAAGTCCACATCGAAAGTGCGGTCTTTTACTTCGGGCACTACTTTGGCGATGCGGAGTGGATATTTGCGTCCTTGATAGTTAATAGTAGCGGGAAGCCCTGTTGTGATGCGGTCTATGTAGTATTCGCTAAGAGAAGTGTGAATTTTATATTGATCTAATACCTTGATTTCTGCAATGCCTTGGTTGGATGCTACTTGTTGTCCAGGGGTGACTTTTACAAAGCTGAGCTGCCCAGCGACGGGGCCTTAATTATTAAATTGTCCAGTCGTTCGCAAGCACGTTCATACTTCTTGCGTTCGCGTTCCCGGTCATTATGAATTAAGTCCTTGCGAATAATGGCAACGACGGAATCCTGACGTAAACTCTCACGTTGTAACTTTGCCTTCTTAACATTATAATTGTATTCATCTTCGGCAACTTCCAACTGAGCTTTGCTTTTAATTCCCATTTTAAACTCTTCCTTATCGAGATTGAAACTTTTTTGAAGACGAGCCAACTCATAGTTGGTCTGTAAAGTTTGTTGTTGAAGGGTCAGGCTCTTTTGCTCCATTTCAATCTCTTTCTCACGGAAAGAAATCAGTTGCTTTTCCAGATCATCGCGTTGCTCTTCGATACTATGTATCAGATCGGGATTTTCAAGTACAAGGATCGTATCTCCTTTCTGTAACAGGCTTCCCTCCTCGCCTACAATGCGATCTACGCTTCCTGATCCACGGGCATTAATGATAATAGTAAGAATGGGCTGGATAAGTCCTTCCACGTCTACATATTCCATGAACTTATCATTCTTAACTTCGGCAATCTGTACATTCTCCTGGTCGATGCGCAGTTTGCTGGGGCCGGCAGAAAGAATGATAACGTAAATGATGAAAGCAAGGAATATAATTCCTCCTGCCAAATAATAACGGTAGCGAATGTACCAGGGCTTCTTTTCAAGTTTAATATCCATAGTGCTTTTATTGTTTTACAATTTATGATCAGACGTATGATATGACTTTTTATTTCTTTATCATTGCATCCATTACTTCTTCTATTTTCTCAGTTTCCGTTAGCGGGGCATCTTTTTCAAAATCATAAAGTGTCAGGCTGCGGAGAGTATAGTACAGGCTCCAGTAATTATATAATGCAGTTATATAATTACGTCGTGCAGCATCCTTTTCGCTGATAGAAGCGTTGAGGTCAAGTACGGTTGATTTACCTAAAATATAGAGCCGTCGGGCTACATCCGCACGTCGTTGCGCTGTTTCATCCGTGCGGGCGGCAATGTGTACGCGCTGGGATTGCAGATTGAATTGTTTTACCAGCTTGCGGATATTCAATTCAAAGTCTGTTTTATCTTGTTCTACCTGAGTGTAAGTTAAGTCACGGTTAGATCGGGCTACCCGAATCTGCCCTTTCCCACGTCCCCAGTCTAATATAGGCAGGCTGATGCCGAGGGTTACATATTGTTGATCCAGAGGGTTATGATAGGCATCCTTAAGTTTATCTCCAGTTTGTGTCAATCCGAAACGGAGATAAAGATCGGCTTTCAGTCCGGCATTAGCACGGGCATTGGCTACTTTACTCTCACTTTCTAGTTTGCGACGTTGCATATTCAGTATGTCCGGACTATTTTGGCGGGCTGTGATTAAAGCGGCATTCAAGTCTATCTGAAGATTGAGTACATGATCGCTGACATCGACTTTAATCAATACATCTTCTTGGATACCGAGGTATGAACGAAGTTCCTGCATGCAGTTTTCTACTTCAATATGGGCATTCATACGGTTAGTTTCTTCTGTCAGTTTATTCAATTCCAGTTGCAACATCTCATTTTCGGTAATAGTACCTATATTATAGCGTCCTTGTGCATAGGTATATAAGGTATCTGCATTGGCATAGTTGGTAGAAGCTATTTCATAGTTACTTTGTGCTGTGGCAAGGGCAAAGAATTTTTGTGTAGCATTAGCGGCTACAAGCTCCAGAGTTTCTACATAAGTCTTTTTGGCTTCCCGATAACGTAATGGTTCGATACGACGGTTCCATTTCAGGCTATTGTATCCGAAAAGCGACTGACTGTAGCCGACATTTATAGGTGATGTCTGCCAGGAAGTAGAGTGATCACTAAACAAGTCAAGACGTTGGGCAGAGGTCTCCACGAACAATGTACCGCCTGTCCATGGAATATTCTGCGTCAAACTTAGGGTCAGGTCGGTACTCAATAGGTTTTGTTCTACAAACTTTACACTACCGTCGCCCATGGTGACTTTGTTAATGGCACGGTTGAGATAAGGATCGGAAGTCAGTTTCAGAGCAGGCAGATAGTTAGTCTTATAATATTTGTAGTTCCAATAAGCCGAGCGGAAGCTATGTTGGGCAGTTTGTGTATCAGGCGATTGTCGGCGAGCACGCTCTATGGTTTGCCCTAAGGTCAATTCCATGGTATGTTCTTGGGCAGTAGCAGTTACCAGACTACCGCAGGCTATCAATGATAAAAGTATATTTTTGTACATAGTATATTCCTTTTAATAATAGATATTCAAATCTTGTGCCAAAAATATAATTAATTGTTATATAGTATATTACTTCAGAGAAAGGGAATC
>Ga0192241_10813_pt1 | contig 11249 bp, 13 predicted proteins | sample Koala_Koa27_I3_FD_131239 | JGI IMG/M metagenome (GOLD analysis project Ga0192241, IMG submission 131239) | Enriched cells from koala feces incubated with labeled cellulose particles, San Francisco Zoo, California, United States - Koala_Koa2-7_I3 ... | reverse complement strand
TTATCGGTCTAAAGCGACCCACTTGGATAAATATTATTTTCTTAGAGGACATGAAAATTACAAATTATGTCATAATTGCGGGATGTTTGACAAAGACCCTTTGTTTTCAACCTGTTACGACCATAAAGTAGCAAAAATGTTGGCTTATGATATGTTGGAAATTTATCTGCAACAACGATTACAAGATGTGGAAAGACAAGAAGTAATAGAAACCAGCCGGGCTTCATTACCGGACAATCCTTTTCGATGGACTGGAACTAAAATTGCAGCTATTGAATTGGGATATGCCATATATGCTGCCGGAGTACTTAATAATGGAAACGCTGATATAAAAGAGATAATGACGTATATAGAAGCATCATTCAAAATAGACTTAGGGGACTATTACCGAACTTATCTTGCTATAAGAGAAAGGAAGAAAGATAAAACATCATTCCTTACCAATCTTATAAATAAGCTATTGCGAAAAATGGACGAAGACGACAGGCTATAACAAATTTCCTCTAAAAAACTACCAAGTCACTACCAACTTGGTAGTTTTTTTTATGTCCTATTCAAAAAGGGATTTTTGCCATCTTTTCCTCTTATTTCACCCTGTTTTAGTACCAATTCTCACAAAAAAAATAAATCAATCAACTTGGTTGTATCTTGTAAGTTTTATCTTTTTGAACTCCCGACCTTTGCAGCAAATCAATTAGTTAGCAAAATGGAGATAATAACATTCAAGTCAAAAGCCTATAAGGAATTAGACAACAAGATTACCGCTATCGCCGATCATATATTCAATCACACAGAAGCGGAAAGTACCAATGAGGATGAAATTTGGGTGGACAGTTACGAGGTCTGCACATTCTTAAAAATCAGTGACCGGACACTACAACGCCTACGGGCAGCCGGGACAGTCACCTATTCCAATATCCGGGGGCGTTACTTCTATAAGATTGGAGAAGTAAAACGGATGCTGGAAGAACGACTGATAAGAAGCAACAAGGAAAACATCAACGACCTGATAACCAACCACCAGCTATATGTTAAGGAAAGAAGAAATCTTAGAAAGGACAAGTAACGATCTGTCAGTGTTCAAACACTACATACCGGGCAACTGGCGGATAGGCAGGAATTTCTTAAACCCACTTTATGAAGATAGCAAAGCATCGTGTAACATCTATTTCGACCGCCGCAGCGGTATTTATAAGATGAAAGACTTCGGCAACGACAGTTATAGCGGTGATTGCTTCTTTTTGGTAGGACAACTTAAAGGAATGGATTGCAATAACCCGATGGATTTCATAGAGATATTGCAAACCATCGACCGGGACTTAGGGCTGGGACTGGCGGCAGGCAACCCGATACCAGTTACTCGTACTTCCTGCCGTGCGGCGGATGATGTACCGGAAGAAATACCCGAAAAGGAAAGCAAGCCTTACCAGTTCAGGGAACAGAAATTCCCACTTGCCGAACTGATGTACTGGCAGCAGTACGGTATCACACCGGAAATATTGGAACTATACAAGGTTTGTTCCCTGCGGGATTTCCAAAGTGAAACGGCGGACGGTACGCCGTTTACCTACACTTCATCCGTGACAGAGCCAATGTACGGGTATAAAAGCAAACGGTATATAAAACTATACCGCCCGTTCTCGAAAACCCGTTTCCTCTACGGCGGAAATTTCGGGGATAGCTATTGCTTCGGACTGGAGCAACTGCCCGCAAAAGGTGATACATTGTTTATCACGGGCGGTGAAAAAGATGTCATGTCATTGGCGGCACACGGTTTTCATGCTATCTGCTTCAACAGTGAAACGGTGACTATCCCGCCTACCCTGATTTATAAGCTGACGTTCCGCTTCAAACACATTATCCTGCTATACGATACCGACAAAACGGGCAGGGAAAGCGCGCGCAAGCAGGAAAAACAGTTAGAAGAATTTGCAGTGAAACGGTTACTTCTACCGCTTTCCGGCACAAAAGAAGAAAAGGATATTTCCGACTATTTCAAGGCAGGAAATACCCGTGAAGATTTCCTGAAACTGTTTATCGAATTTTTAAATAACCTTTATAGCAATACGTTGATTATGCTTAAATCGTGTGAAATAGACTTCAATAATCCTCCGGCAAAAGCACAGGTAATAATTTCTGCCGGAGATGTCCCATTAGGGACACAAGGAAACTTGTTCGGTATTACAGGCGGTGAGGGAACAGGAAAGAGTAATTATATAGCTGCCATGTTAGCGGGCTGTATCTGCCAACCGGATAAAGAAATAGATACGCTCGGCATACAGATAACCGCTAACAGCAAGTACAAAGCGGTATTACTCTATGATACGGAACAATCCGAAGTACAACTATTCAAAAATGTAAGTAACCTGCTGGCACGTGCGAAACAACCGAGCAAACCGGAAGAACTAAAAGCATTCTGCCTGACGGGTATGTCCCGTAAAGAACGCCTACACGCTATTGTTCAAAGTATGGATAAGTTTTATTACCAATACGGGGGCATACAATTAGTAGTGATAGATGGTATTGCTGACCTTGTAAAGAGTGCCAATGATGAAGTGGAAAGTGTGGCGGTGATAGATGAACTGTACCGATTGGCAGGAATTTATAATACCTGTATTCTCTGTGTGCTGCATTTTGTACCCAATGGATTGAAGCTGCGAGGACATTTAGGTTCGGAATTGCAACGTAAGGCAGCGACTATCCTTTCTATTGAAAAGGACGAAGAGCCCACACAATCAGTGGTGAAAGCCCTCAAAGTCCGTGACGGTAGCCCTTTGGACGTTCCTTTGATGCTCTTTGCATGGGACAAAGCAGCCGGGATGCACCTTTACAAAGGGGAAAAGCCACGAGAGGAAAAAGAAAAACGCAAGGAAAAGGAACTGGTCGGGGTTGCCCGTGACGTATTTAACAGGCAGGAACATATTACATACATAGACCTGTGCGAACAGATACAGCAGATTTTGGACGTGAAAGAACGTACCGCAAAAAGCTATATCCGCTTCATGCGGGAACGGGAGATTATCATCAAAGACCCGTCCAACCAAAGTTATTTCATCGTAGGTTTAATTTAATCAGACAGCTTTATGTATATAGATAAAGACGATTTTACCGCATGGATGGAACGTATCATGGATAGGTTCGATATGCAGGACAAGAAGATAGACCGGGTAATAAACGGTCGTAATTGTTTGAACGGGGAAGAACTGCTGGATAATCAGGACTTGTGCCTGTTACTGAAAGTTGCACCTCGCACGCTCACCCGTTACCGGAAAAAAGGAATACTCCCTTTCCTTATGTTAGACGGTAGATGTTATTACCGTGCTACGGATGTACACAAGTTAATTCGTGAGAAAACCGATTAATTTTTTCTTTTCTAATGGCTTTAATCCTGTTTTGTCGTGAGATAAGGCAGGATTTTTTTTATTGTATGCAGAAGTTTTCAGGGATTTGGCTAACTTTGCAAAAGTTACATAAGAAAATAACGGCGATTGAACAGTAACCTGTCATTTCGTCTTTATATATAACATATTCGTTCGCAGAATATCTCACTACGAAAACTGGCACTTTTCAAAAATGACGAGATTTTCAGCGCAATGTCTATGCTATGTTTTATCATAGCGTGGGCTTGCCTGTTTCGTCATTTAGGTATGCCAGTACCTCGTAGTGGAACAGTGTGAGTTCACGCTACTTTTTAGATATTGGCGAACAGCTTGAAAAGGATTATAAACTGTTTAATACCTGATAATATGAAGCAAATTAAAGCGAATATCGCCGTATCTTTTGACGGGTTTATAGCAACACAGGACAATGAGCTTGACTGGATGCCCCAAAATGTAAGAGCCTTGCTCAATAAGGAATATGAAACCGCACATACCCTGCTGCTGGGTGCGAATACCTATACCTATATTTTTGAACATTGGGGCGGATGGCCGTACAAAAGCAAAAGGCTTTTGTAGTGTCCCATTACGATACCAATGTGACGGAAAAGGAGAATGTAACCTTTCTTACCGATATGCCCTTACGGGCAATCAATGAACTTAAATCAAGTGCGGAAACGGATATTCAGGTCATTGGCGGCGGCAAATTTATAACCTCGCTGATTGAAACGTCCCTGCTGGATGAAATAACACTGTATATTGTTCCGGTCATGCTGGGGGACGGTATCAAGTTTATAGGAAAGACTTTCGGGTCAAAGTGGGAACTGACCGGACACCGGATTATAGATAATCAGGTCGCTTGTATAACCTACCAGTTCAAAGGGGAATGATTAAAAAAGCACCCGGTATCCCTCCGGGTGCTTCAACCACAAAAATTTCAATTATAAGTATATCTATAATAAAACTTTCTGTGGCAAATATAACGATTTTCATCCTATTTCTTCGGTTTGCCTTTCTTTTCAGGGAACACGAAAGTTACATTAAACTGTTCGTCAAAAGCGAGTGACGCATCGAATATTTTACCGCTTCTGCCTTTAAAGCCTTTGATAAGCCCGGTTTTCCCGGTAGTCACCAGTTCGGTAATCTGTTTGTCCGTTAGCTGTTTGTCGCTCTTGTTGCGGAAGATGGTAACGGAACAATCCACATTGGAACATTTGGCGACTTTCGGATAAAACAGGATGCGTCCGGTCTTGCATTTCGGGCAGATACAATCACTACCCGAAGCGAAAGAAAGCTGAACATCCAGCAGTTCAGCCGTAATTTGTTTGGCGTACACCTCGATACCCTTGCGGAACGTGTCGGGGTTCATTTCTCCGCTTTCTATTTTGGCGAGCGTATTTTCCCACATTCCCGTCATTTCCACGTCCGCTATTTTCTTGTCCCGGATGATGTTGTAAACGGCAAGCCCTTTCTCGGTCGGAACAAGGGCTTTCTTTTCCCGGATGATATACTGGCGGGAAAACAACGTTTCGATAATGGCTGCCCGTGTTGCGGGCGTACCTATACCCGTATCTTTCATGCTGGCTTTCAGGTCGGCGTTTTCCAGTTCCTTACCTGCCGTTTCCATTGAAGAAAGCAGGCTGCTTTCTGTGTGCAACGGCTTGGGCTTGGCCTGCTTCTCCAGCAGTTTAACGCCGGAAAGCAGCAGAGTGTCACCGTCCTGCATCACGGGTAACGTGGTGTTATCTTCCCCGTCCTCTTGCTCGCCGAATACGGCACGCCATCCGGCAGACTTGATTATAGACCCTTTGACGGTGAAAAGCGACCCTGCACATTCCAGCGTTACACTGGTAACGTCTTTGACACATTTTTCAGAAAAGGCTTCCAACATCCGCCCGGCTATCAGTTCATAGACTGCCTGTTCGTCCGTTTCCAGTTTGCCGGGCAGGTTCTCCGTCACTATCAGGGCGTGGTGGTCTGTTACCTTGCCATCATTCACTGAACGGGAATTTAAGGCTTTGCCTTTCATTCCTGCGGCATACCCGGCAAAGCGGGTGTACTGCTCCAAATTAACAAACCGTTCCGGGATTTCCTCGAACACGTCCTGCGATATATAACGGCTTCCGGTTCGGGGGTAACTGATAAGTTTACCCTCGTATAATTTTTGTGCGATGGATAAGGTTTTATCTGCGGAAAAGTTCAGTTTCGTATTCGCTTCCTTTTGGAGCGTGATTAGGTCATAGAGCAACGGCGGTTCTTGGTTCACTTCCTTGCGTTCCACCGTTTGCACCTGTATTGTTCCCGCATCCTTTATCTTTTGCAGCGTGCCGATGGCGGGCTGCTGGGTATCGTATTTGTCTGCGGACAGTGCGGAAAAGAAAACATTGTCCTTTCCGGTCTGTAATTTCAGTTGCCAATACTTTTGCGGGACAAAATTCTTGTTCTCCAAAAAACGGGTACATATCATAGCCAATGTGGGCGACTGTACCCGTCCCAAAGAAAAAATGCCTTGTCCGGCTGCCACACTTAAAGCCTGTGTACCGTTTATTCCTATCAGATAATCGGCTTCGCTACGTGCCTGTGCCGAAAGGAAAAGGTTATCATACAGGCTACCGGCTTTCAGGTTTTGCAGTCCCTCACGGATTGCCTTGTCCGTAAGGCTGCTTATCCATAAACGGACAAAAGGCTTGTTGCAGCCGATATACTGGTAAATATACCGGAATATAAGTTCTCCCTCTCTCCCTGCATCGGTAGCGACTATTATCTTGTCCGACTGGCTGAATACCTCTTTGATTACCTTTAGCTGTTTCAATGCGCCGGGGTCTGCCTTGTATCCCTTTTCCGCTTTCACCTGCCGGGGTGTAAGTTGAAAATTCTCCGGGATGATAGGCAGGCTTTCCCGGCGAAAGCTCTGTATGCCATAGGCTTCCGGCATTGCCAAACCGACAAGATGCCCGAAAGCCCACGTAACGAGATACCCGTTTCCTGAAAGGTAGCCATCCTGTTTTTCATTCGCTCCTAAAATGCGGGCAATATCCCTTGCCACGCTTGGTTTTTCTCCGATTACTGCAATCATTCTGATTTCGATTTTAATTGTTCTACTTCTTTTTGTCTTAGGATTTTCCGGTCATAGTAGAGATGGTAACCATCTACATAAAATTGTCGGTTCTGTTTGTCTATCTCTTTCCAGTCCGTTTTGCAACAGGCAAAGATGAACAGGGCGACACCGACAACCGGGATAAGGATTAACGCCGTTATCATCTTTTGCGTCCCCTGCTTTGTTTGGGTTTGTCCGTCTGCTCCTGCTTCTCCTTTTTATCCTGTTTGGTCTTTTGTTTTTCAGTGGGCTTGTCCTGACCCTTTTTCAAAGGTTCTTTCACCTTTTTGGTGGCTTCGTTGGTCTTGCCCTCCGAATTGACCGCTACCTGTGTGCGGTTCTTGCTGGCGGGGGTAATTTCTTTCACGGCTGAACGGTCAAAGCTGGGATTGTCACTGTAAAAGCCCAGTTTCTTCTTGTCGTGGTTCACCTGAATATAAGCATCGTATTCTACTCCCCGCTTGTCTTTCAGCCCGGCTACAAAGATGGTCTTGCCATTGACTAAATCCTGCTGTTGCTGGCGGGATAGTTCTATTCCTGAAATGCTTTTGGGAATGGTTACACCGTCACTGGTGACAAGGTTGTTCTGCTGCGTCTGTTTCTGTCGCTGCTCCTGCGACTGCTTGGCATTGGGATAGATAAATTCCAGACTTTTCTTGTCAGCATTGACCTGAACGGTAGCAGAAAAGGGATTTTTACGGTTGGAAATCATGTTTTCAAGGAATACGCCTTTTCCCTCCCGTAAGGCTTACTGCTGTTCCTTACTAAGTTTTACACCCTTTATTTCATCGGGTATTTGGACGCTGCTTGCACGCATGGAAACAAGTTTATTCGTTACCTTATCCACACTGACAAAAGAGGGTATCATTTCTCCCGTGATATAGTTTTTCAGATTTACTATCCGTCCCATGTTTCCAGTTTCAAGAAGATTGGCTTTATCTTCTTTGGAAAATTCATGTCCGAAGAACGGACGTTCAAGTTCCGGCTTTTGGCGGATGCCGTGTATCGCCAAAACTACATTCCCGTCCTTGTCGTGCCGGAAAGACAGGCGTGCGTCCATCTTCATAATGGCGGAATTGTAGTTTCCTGAAATGGTGAACGCACCGGGTGACTTGTACCCTCTTAACATGGGTTCTAAAGCCTTTGCCTTTTCCAGTTGTTCTTTGGATAGACCGAAGTTTTTCAAGGCTTCCCAGTCCACCTTGTCAGGGTCAATCACATACTTGCTTTTGTCGGGTTGCTGCGGTGCTTGCGCCGTTGCTCCCGTTTCTTTCGCTGGTTGCTGCCCGTTTTGGGTTTCCTGCTGTTCTTTCTTGGCTTCCTGCTTCACGGTTTCAGGTGTCACCCGGTAACGTTCTATGTCCGCTTCATTTTCAGGTGTCGGGTTATTGAAGTTGTCCCTGATTATCGGCTCGATTTTGGGAAGTTCCAGCTTTGGGATTTTAAAGAAGTTAAAGCGGGTCGGGTTTTTCAACTGGTTCATCATGTTAGAAAAGAAGTTGGAAAAGAAATCACCGTGACGGTCGAATTTCAGAAGTTCGCTGTTATTCTCCGGCGGTACGGTTTGAAGTTCCCCGTTTTCATCTACGCCTTTTACTGCGCTGATTGTCTTTTTCTCCTTGTCAAGTACAAGAAGAATATCCATCATCTGCTCGTCAGTGGTGGATTGGCTGGCTGTGTTTAGATCCATAATGTTTTGAATTTATTATTTTATACCATCAAAGGTATGATATAAAATAAAACAGCCACCACTTTTATAAAGTGGTGGCCGCATATGTCTCAATATGTCCTCATTTGTCCATGCTATTAACTATAATATTGTTGTTACATCATCTAAACTCAACCATTTATTTAATGAAATGAAAGATGAATTCTCATATTTAATACCATTAACAAAAATACTATTACCATAATAATCTACATATGGGTATAAACCTAGATATTCTTGTTTATAAAAACCGTTATTAGATTTATCATCTTCTAATATTGGGATAATTGCAACTTTCCCTTTTTTATGTCCATCAGCAAATCCTAATTCCCATTGTACCCAACTAGATCTTTTGGAATTCTCTGTCAATGCATATAATAAAGTCTTGCAAGATTTCATTCTCAAACGTATTAATTCTGCTGTTCTTCTATTAACATTAGAACGGTCTAACTGGTTATCTTCTATCCAATCCACGTAAACACTTAGACCAGTTTTCTCTATTTCTTTTTTCAACTGTAATATATATTGAGCATCTTCATAGCTATGAGATAGAAAAACATCATATGTCTTGTACCTTGAGAAAGTTTTAGATTCATTCATTAATGCTCTTTGAGCATATTTATTCATATCTTCATGCGAATAGCTTTTATATATAAATTCCGACCTTAGTCCTTCATTTAAATCTCTTTTAGTATATAAAGCCATAATAGTTTATTTTATCCAATCTTTAAAATTATTATATCCATCATCCTTTATCCAATCAAAAGTAGAGTAGCATTTACTCAACTGATAGAAATTACCATTATATTGGCTATCATAACGGGGTGTAGGGCAAGAAATATCATCCAAATCATTATAACGAAGCCATTCTCCATTTTTCCATTCATATAAAAATAGTTTTTTCCCATCACCACTAATACGAAAACCTAAATAATCTAATGGATTTTTCCCAAAAGATTTAGTTAAACTGTTTCTTCCAGCAATACCATTAATATGAATAGCTAATATCTTATTATTTTTCTCAAAGCTTTTCATCAATTCGTATCTTACCCATCGTCTTTCGTAAGTTTCAGTTCCGACTAACACGGCTGTTACACTTGTATATAACAATTCTGAATTTATTAAACGTTTGAGGGACAAATCACTCGTCCTTTTTGCATCTTCCCAAATAGAAGCGTCAAAATATCCCGCATTATCAGATTTAGTAATCTTGTGATTTCTTACAACATTAACTCTAAAATCAATAACGTCTTGATAATGAAAACTAAAAAAAACTCTTTTTGCCATATTTTCAATTTATATTTTGTAATAAATTTATAATTTTTATTATCTTTCCAACTAACTCATCATCATTATCAGTACAAGACCCTAATGATTGCAGAATTTCTTTAATTTCTTTATCATCGGGATAGTAATCTTCGAAATTATTTATCACCATTTCCCATAACTCCTTTGACATATATCCGGTACAGCCAATAGGTATAACTAATACATTTTGCTTCACTGCAATTTCAAATTCTTCTTTTAATCCATCAGATAATTCTAATTCTTCATTCTTAATTTTATTCCCAAAAAAAGAACAGAGCAATTCCTGCATTGGACAACATCTCTTCGCGGTATGATTTCCACATTCTTTTTCTCTCATCTTCATCTTTTATGTTTTGAGGAAAAGGCCTTAGAATTAGATAATCATCAATATGTAGTTTTTTGCGATTAAAAACAAAAGATAATACTCCATTTATAACAGAACTGCCAATGCCCAAACCGAATCCTGAAATTATTTTATAATCTTTCTCTGCCAACTTTTTTGATAAGTTAAATATAAGTTCATTTGCGCGCTCGGAAGTCCATTTTCCATATTCATGCGCTGCACCAGATATAAAAATATTCCTTCTTTCTATTTTATTTTTAATCAATAATAGAGTTTCTGTTACTTCTGAATAGTCATCAATTAATATAGCTTGGATACTATACCTTTTTAAATCCTTTATTTTTAGCTCTTGCTTTGTACATTCATATATGTAGTCATCTTTTAAGGCAAAATCACTTTGTTGTATTCTTCTCAAAAAGCAATAGTGATCTCGTTTATTTTCTCCTAATAAAATACGTATACGACTTAAAATATATTCAAGATTGGGATCATCAAAACTAAATCCAATGAATAAAAAAGTTTTGGAAACAAGATCACCTTGTAATTTTGTTGTGAATAACAACCTCTTATCATTATAACTTTCATAATCATCCTTTGTTATCACAGCTTTATGAGGCAAAGATATATCTCCATGCATTTTGTATACAATAGCATCTTTCTTGGGTTTATTTATAGCTAAGTTCTGAACACATTTTTTCACATCGACAATTTTGCCAACTTCATCTAATGATTTTTCAATCAACTCATCATAGTTCGTTGTCCAGTAAGTTGTAATAGGTAAGGATGCTAAAATTCTTTGATTTTCATTTATTTCTGCCTCTCTCGTAAATGCCTCAATCAATGTGTCATTAATTTTTCCTCTTCCGCCTTTGTTATTTTCATAATATTGAGCTATTGCAATCAAGTCAGTTTCTCTATCTACAGATAAATTCAATTCTATTGCAATCTCTCTAAGCAATTCCTTCCAATTAACAATTCCACTAGGTGCAGACAAACCTGCTCCCGCAAAGATCGCAGCATTTTCATTTATGATATCTTTTGCAAAAACAGTTGCAAATCTTTTCAATTCTACATTCATATTTATTTAAGAATTAATCCATTGATATAAGCTACAAATTTCAGTGCCTCTAACATCTGCTATATAATAATACCAAGAGTGAGTATTAGTAGTTTGATTCAACTTGAGCCTTCGTTGAATGGTTGAATATATTTGCAAATATTCATTACCTTTGTATATTTCACCTTTATTCTTCATTGGTAATATTACTATTTTGGCATTGTATTTATAAGCATCTCCATAGCCAACTTCCCAGTTACACCATTTCGATGCTATTGCTAATTCTGTTGCTAAAAATACAAACTTATCACATCTCCTGATTATATCTTTTATCCTTGTAGCTGTAAGTTTCGAAGTAG
>Ga0192241_10800_pt2 | contig 11283 bp, 7 predicted proteins | sample Koala_Koa27_I3_FD_131239 | JGI IMG/M metagenome (GOLD analysis project Ga0192241, IMG submission 131239) | Enriched cells from koala feces incubated with labeled cellulose particles, San Francisco Zoo, California, United States - Koala_Koa2-7_I3 ... | reverse complement strand
TCCGGTTTGTGCTATAAATAATCCCTTTCAGTACATAAATTAATTCGTCTGCCTATAGTCGGACGCAAGTTTGCCTATAGACGACATTGCGTTTGCCTATAGCCGGACGAAACGTTGCCCATAGGCGGACGAATTAATTCATGCATTCGCAGGTCTTATTTTTTATAGAGAAAGGGATTATTGTATTTGACTGCAATGATTGTAATAATTGGGTCGCAGATTCATAACCACATAGAAAAGAGTTAAATACAGCATTTTATAGGGAGAATTATCATTCATAAAGGAGGAAAATAAGTTAATCACTATAATTCTCCCTATAAAGATGATTATTACTCTTTGTTGACATTAGAATGGTCTATGTTTGCATTCGTTGACATCTAGGCTGATAAGTCGGTGAAACAATTGACAATTCTAAATATATACTAATATGATGAAAAATGAAACATTAACAAAGAAAACAACTAGCTCAAAGTATGGAGTCTTAAATGTCATACTGTTCGGACGTAATCTTGAGACTAATCATTATTTATTAATTCATTAATATTTTTGCTATGAAAAATTGCATTTTCTATTCTTTAGTGCTAACACTTCTCTTTTTGATAGGAAGCTGTAAAGATAGCGATGACAACAAAACCACTGGGGCGACTTATGATCCGAATCAGCCCGTTACAGTGGAGAGCTTTATGCCGGTAGAGGGCAAGCTACGGGAAAAGGTTATCGTTAAAGGTTCTAACTTTGGTACAGACAAATCAAAGGTGAAAGTTTATTTTGTGGACGAGGCAGCAGAACGCTTATCTACAGTAATAGGTATCGATAACAATACCCTTTATTGTCTTGCACCCAGACAATTGCCGGGTGGAAACCGTATCAAGGTAATTGTTGATGGGAAGGAAGTGACTACAGATGGCACATTTAAGTATGAACAGGCCCAGAATGTTTCTACCATCTCTGGTTCGGCTTCAAAAGATGGGAATGATGATGGTGACCTTGCATCTGCAAAGTTCAAGTACATGTGGGGAATTGCAGCCGTAGGAAATAATACGGTACTTGCTTATCAAAGAGATGATCCTCGTGTCCGTTTGATTTCGGTGGATGATAACAAGGTGACTACCGTTCATCCGGGTTTTAAAGGTGGAAAGCCTGCTGTTACCAAAGACAAACAAAGAGTGTATAGTATTGGTTGGGAAGGGACTCATACAGTATATGTCTATATGAAAGCAAGTGGTTGGGCACCTACACGTATCGGACAGCTTGGTTCTACTTTTAGTGGTAAAATTGGTGCTGTTGCATTGGATGAGACAGAAGAATGGCTCTATTTTGTTGATTCTAACAAGAATTTCGGTCGCTTCAATGTGAAGACACAAGAGGTAACATTAATAAAGCAACTGGAACTCTCAGGATCTCTTGGCACAAATCCTGGCCCTTATCTTATTTATTATTTTGTAGATAGCAATTTCTACATGTCTGACCAGAATCTGTCTTCAGTTTACAAGATTACTCCTGATGGAGAATGTGAATGGTTCTGTGGGTCGGCTACCCAAAAGACAGTGCAAGATGGTCTTCGGGAAGAAGCTTTGTTTGCCCAACCCAACGGAATGACAGTGGACGAAGATGGAAACTTTTATATTGTTGATGGATTTAAGGGGTACTGCTTGCGCAAGTTGGATATTCTTGATGGCTATGTATCTACTGTAGCTGGTCAGGTAGATGTAGCAAGTCAGATAGATGGCACACCGCTGGAAGCTACCTTTAACTATCCTTATGATATTTGTTACGATGGTGAAGGTGGCTATTGGATAGCTGAAGCCTGGGGAAAAGCTATTAGGAAGTATGCAGTAGAATAATCACTAAGAAAAACATAAATATGAAACGAAGTATTTTAGTACTATTTTGGGTATTCATGTCAGCAACTATGTTCGCCCAAGGCGGAATAGATGTTGCGGGTATCGTCTTGGACGAGCAAGGACAGGAACTCATCGGAGTGTCTGTTCAGATAAAAGGAAAACAGGGTGTAGGAGTTGTTACCGATTTTGACGGACGGTTTAAGATGACAGGTGTTCCTGCCGGAAGTACACTCGTATTTTCTTATATAGGTTATGAAACTCGGGAAATTAAATATACTGCTACGAAACTGAAAGAGAAGATTGCTTTGAAGGAGGCGGTCAATGAGTTTGATGAGGTTGTGGTAGTGGGGCGTGATACTCAGAGAAAGGTTTCTGTAGTAGGCGCTATCACCAATGTAGACCCGGCAGGGATTCAAGCTCCTGCGGTATCGGTGAGTAACATGTTGGGTGGACGCGTGCCGGGCATTATTGCCGTGACCCGAAGTGGCGAACCTGGTAACAACTTCTCGGAGTTCTGGATTCGTGGTATGAGTACGTTTGGCGCCAGTTCTAGTGCATTGGTGTTGATAGACGGAATCGAAGGAAATATCAACGATCTTGATCCTGCTGATATCGAAAGTTTTAGTATTCTGAAAGATGCATCGGCAACAGCCGTTTATGGAACTCGCGGTGCCAATGGTGTAGTTGTAGTTACTACGAAGCGAGGAAAAGCCGGAAAGTTGCATGTCAATTTCAAAACTAATGCTACTTATTCTTATTCACCCCGTATGCCGGAATATGCCGATGCTTATCAATATGCAACATTGGCGAATGAAGCGCGCTCTGTTCGTGGAGACGACCCGGTATATTCTGCTACTGAACTAGAATTATTCAAAACAGGTCTTGACCCGGATTTATATCCGAATGTGAATTGGCGTGATGTGATTTTGAAAGATCATGTAATTAACAATCAACACCATTTAAGTATTTCCGGTGGTGGACAAAGTGCTCGCTACTATATGAGTTTGGGTATCCTTAACTCTGAAGCTCTATTTAAACAGGATAAGTCTGCAAGCAAACATGACGTTAATGTAAACTATCATAAATATAATTTCCGTACGAATATTGATGCTGACCTTACAAAAACAACTTTGTTGAGTTTGAATTTGGAAGCAGTAATCAAGACACAAAACGCACCAGGAACAGGCTCAAGCAATAAATACCTGTGGGAATCGCAAGCGAACTTACCTCCTACTGTGGTTCCAGTGAGGTACTCTAATGGTCAGTTGCCTGCTTATGGCACTAATCTGGAGGATAAATCACCGTATGTACGCCTGAATTACATGGGATATACTACCAATGAGACGTATTCTACCAAAATAAATGTAGGCTTGTCGCAGGATTTGGGTATAATCACAGAGGGATTGTCAGTACGTGGCTTGTTCTCATTCTCCATGAATGGTGCACACATAGTCGACAGACACATGAACCCCGAACAATATTATGCCGATCCCAAAGATGGACGTTATTTGGATGGTAGCTTGAAAACTGTGCGTACTGTAAATAAGGAGGATATGACAGCAATACAAGCATCAGCATCCAATCGGGAATTATATTTCGAAGCTGCCGCCAACTATAAACGTTTGTTTAATCAAGATCACCGTGTGACGGGGTTGGCGCATTTTTACCGCCAGGAACTGACCAATGTGGATTGGGGAAACGGTGTGCTGGTCAGCATTCCCAAACGTTATCAGGCACTTTCCTTCCGCGCTACCTATTCTTATAAAGATACCTATCTCGTAGAAGGTAATCTTGGCTATACCGGTTCGGAAAATTTCAATAAAGAACGTCGCTACGGTTGGTTCCCCTCTATCTCCGGGGGGTGGGTGCCTACGCAATATGATTGGTATAGAAACCTGCTCCCATTCAATAACTTCCTGAAGTTCCGTGCTTCTTGGGGACGGGTAGGAAATGATCGTCTGAAAGATGAGAATGGTAATGATATTCGATTCCCTTATTTAACTACTTTAGGTAACGTTTCCAGTACATGGGGAACCGGACTTGCCGAAAATCGTACCGGATCAATGAATTTAAAATGGGAAGTCAGTACAAAAACGAACTTTGGTATCGATGCCCGTTTCTTTGATGATAAGGTAGACATGACAGTGGATTTCTTTCATACGAAGACAACCGATATTTTCCAGAGGCGTGCCAATATACCGGACGAGGGTGGTTTAAGCAATGTACTTCCTTATGCTAATATCGGAAGCATGAAGTCGTGGGGTATGGATGGTACACTAGCTTATACTCATACATTTAATAAGGATATGGCTCTTACTGTACGTGGTAACTTTACTCACGCTGAAAACGAAGTGATCTACTGGGAACAGAGTGGGGTGAATTATCCATATCAGTCTAATTCCGGAGTCCCTTACAAAGTACAGCGCGGATTAATTGCTTTGGGATTATTTAAAGATGAGGATGACATTAAAAGTAGTCCCAAACAGACCTTTATGGATAATTATCGTCCGGGCGATATCAAGTATAAGGATGTGAACGGTGACGGTAAGATTGATAAAGATGACGTCGTACCTCTCAACTACTCTGCTGTACCGTTTATACAATACGGTTTTGCACTTGATTGGAACTACAAGGCATTCCGTGTTAGTATTTTGTTTGAAGGAGTCTCTAAAGTACAATATTTTCAAGGTGGTCGGGGATTCTATCCTTTCTTAAATGAATCAAGAGGCAACTTACTCGAAATGGTTGCTGATCCAAGAAATCGTTGGATTCCAAGAGAATATGCTGAGGCTAATGGCATTGATCCTGCATTGGCAGAGAATCCGAATGCTAAGTTTCCGCGACTAACGTATGGAGAAAATAAAAATAATAATCAGGAGTCTACCTTCTGGTTAGCTGACGGTAAATATCTACGCCTCAAAAATGTAGATATCTCTTACCGCTTTACGAATAATTGGTTGAAGAGTCGTGTCGGTGTGGAATCTGCTACTCTCAGTCTGATAGGCGAGAATCTACATGTGTGGGATAAAGTGAAGCTTTTTGATCCATCGCAAGCCTCTGGTAATGGAGCGGAATATCCTTTGCAAAGGATGTACACCTTACAGTTGAACTTAACTTTCTAAAGGACGATTATTATGAAAAAGAAAACAAATATTATAAAGACTTTATTTCTGTCGATGGTTTGTAGTATAACCATCGGGCTGCAATCTTGCGGTGATTATCTGGATGTCGAAGAATATATTGACCAGATGACTTTTCTTGACTCTGTATTCTCTCGCAAAGAACTCCTGGATCAGTATATTAACGGTGCAGCGCAATATATACCCAATGAAGGCAAACTTTGGTCAAATTCTTCTACACCGTTCCAAATTGCTTCTGATGAGAATTTCATGTCCTGGAATGATAGCCAGCACTACGGCATGAAGTTTTTGCTGGACGAGATTACTCCTTATGACGGATATTACAATAACTATCCCAAATATTACCAGGGTATTCGTATGGCACTCACTGCCTTGTCGAGAATCAATGAAGTACCCGATGTGACAGACGTTGAACGTCGTGAGTTGATGGGACGATGCTACTTTTTGGTAGGATATTATTATTATCTGCTGATGTTGCAGTACGGACCTGTGCCCATTGTTCCGGAAACGCCCTTTAATGTGGATGTGCCGGTAGCCGAAATGTCACTGGAACGAGGAACATACGATGAATGCGTATTGGAAATCCGTAAATGGATGTCTCTGGCCATTCAGTTCTTGCCACTGGAAGTAGAAAGTTCAACGGTTGTGACGCTTCCTACTCAATGGGCCGCTTACGCTACTTTGTCGAGAATTACATTGTATGCAGCCAGTCCGTGGTATAACGGCAATAAGTTTTATGCTGACTGGCAGCGGACAAGTGACGGCGCAAACTTTATTTCGCAGGAAAATGATAATTCGAAATGGGGAGTGTCTGCCGCTTATTCAAAATACATTATTGATTCAAATAAATTTGAGTTGTATTGGACTCCCAAAGAAATAGATAGCAAGGATCTGCCCACTAATGAAGAATTTATCAAAGAGATAGATCCGGATTATTATGAGCCTTATCCAAAGGGAGCAGCCGGTATCGACCATTACCGTTCGTTGACTTATACATTCAGTGGTGAAATTCCTGTGATGATTAATCCTGAATTTATCTATTCCTGTCAAATGCCGACAGGTGATGCCCCATTGGTGGCTGCTGCACCTTTCAAATTAGGTGGATGGGGTGGCTTGAATCTCGTACAAGACTTGATTGATGCTTACCAAATGGTGGACGGACAAGATATCAATGAATCCAGTCAGGACTATCCTTATCCGGATGCCAGCGTTAATTTTGAAAGAATTGGCGGCGCCAACCAAACTTTCTCTGGCTTTACACTTCTAGCGAGCACTGCTAGAATGTATAACAATCGCGAACCTCGTTTTTATGCAACGATAGGCTTTTGCCATTCATTCTGGCCAGGCACTTCTTCTTCGGAGAATCAGTACAAGAATATTGAGGTTACTTATTATTCCGACGGATATGCTTCCGCTAATCCGGATCATCCTGAAGATTATAATCGTACAGGCTATACTTGTGTCAAATATAGACATTTGGAAGATGAGATGAAAAAGGGTACGGTCAAAGCTAAATATTTCCCGGTTTTCCGGTATGCGGAAACATTGCTGAATTATGTGGAGGCTATTAATGAGTTGAAAGAACCTTATACGATGGAGATGCCTAACGGCAGTCAAGTGACGGTGGAACATAATACAGCTGATATTGTGAAGTATTTCAATCTGATTCGTCATCGTGCCGGTCTGCCCGGAATTACTGAGGCTGTTGCTGCCGACAGGAATAAGGTCCGTGAACTGATTAAGCATGAACGCAGAATAGAGTTTGCTTGCGAAGGACGTCGTTATCACGACTTGCGCCGTTGGGGAGATGCTATGGAGGCATACAATCGTCCTATCTCCGGTTGCAACGTCAAAGCAAGAAGCAATGAACGTCAGAAATTCTACACAACAACTATTTTGAACGATAAATTGACACGGCGTTCATTCTCGTACAAACACTATTTCTATCCTATACCTAAGAGTGTGTTGGATAAAAACAAGAACCTCGTGCAAAATCCGGAATGGAGATAAACCTATATAATCAAAAGAAATATGAAACTAATTAGAACTATTTATACGTTGGGGCTACTTGCAGGATTATTTGCATCCTGTAGTAAAGAGAGCCCTTTGGATGGTGAACAATACTACAAACAAGTTTATATTGTAGGTGCCTATGAAGTGGTACAGCAATTTGATGTGGCGTATGGCGATGGTCCGCAAAATGCGTATGTTGCCATTGCTACGGGAGGTAGCCAGAATATCGACCGGAATGTGGAAGTCGTCTTGACTCACAATGACGCTACCATCGAATGGTACAATAATAAGTATATGTTGGATGCCCCATTAAAATATCAGAAGTTGGGTGATCAATTTTGCAGTTTTCCGTCAATGAGCACGACCATTAAAGCGGGCGATGTATATAGTCGGTTGCCATTTACTGTCGAAACTTCCGGATTGGATTGTGATAAACTTTATGCGTTGACTTTCAAAATTGAGTCAGTATCCGATTACGTGAAACAGCCTAAGGATACAGTTCTCATAATGAATCTCAATTTAACGAATGACTTTTCAGGGACTTATCAGATGGTAGCCATCAGATATACGTTGACTGACAATGATGAAGAACTGACTCCTTCTTCCGTTAATATGCAGCGTACGTTGAAGGCAGTGAATAAAGATCAGGCTCGTTTCTTTAATGTTACGCAGAATTTAGATCTTTCACCAACGGGAAACATAACAACTGAAGACTATTTCAACTCAATTGATAACAACGGTGTGACGTTTACACGCCAACCGGACGGTACTTTTACAGTGGCTGGCTGGAAGAATCTTCCGGTTTCTAACGGAACCGTTAGTTTTGAGGATGGCACATTTACATTTTGTTACGATTACGAGTCCGGTGGAAAGAGGTATCGCTTGAGGGGTACAATGACGAAGTAATCGATAGGTATTTTTTATATAGGTAGTAAATGCAGGGGATGAGATGATTGAACTTGTCTCCTGCGTTTGATTATATGACTTCAGATGTGTTCTATTCGGTATAAAATCGTGCAAAGATGCTCATTATTGAGTCATTTCAATGAATATGATCTAAAGTTCGACCTAATTGCACGATTTCTAGTCCTTTATTTTTTATTGAAGTCTTATTTTTGCTGATGTAAATATGAATCATTTTATTTATTAGGGATAAATAGTTCAATAGGTTTGGATATACCAAAGAAAAACAAATTAGTATGAAGATAAAGAAGATTGTAAATTTAATGATGGGCTTGTCATTTTCACTATGCATATTTGCCCAGGACGACTGGCAACTTGTTTGGAGTGATGAATTTAATGCAGATGGTCCTTTGAACTCTTCTGTATGGAACTTTGAGCAAGGATATGCGCGTAATGAAGAAGCTCAATGGTACCAATCCGACAATGCAGTTTGCAAGAATGGGCTGTTGATAATAGAAGCCCGGAAAGAGCAGAACCGTAAAAATCCTCTTTATGTATCCGGAAGTAATGATTGGCGGAAGAAGAGAGAATTTATTGACTATACCTCTTCTTCAGTAACTACTGCCGGAAAGAAAGAGTTTCTGTATGGGCGTTTTGAGATAAAGGCTCGTATTCCTGTGGCAAAAGGAGCATGGCCTGCTATCTGGACATTGGGAAGTAATATGGAATGGCCTTCATGTGGTGAGATAGATATCATGGAATATTATCAGATTAAAGGAACACCACATATCTTAGCCAATGCTGCTTGGGGAACAGACCGTCAATGGCATGCAAAATGGGACAGTCAGGCTACTCCTTATTCGCATTTCACTGACAAAGATCCCGATTGGGCATCTAAGTTCCATATCTGGCGCATGGACTGGGATGAAGAGGCTATCAAACTATATTTGGACGATGAACTGCTGAATGAAATTCCTCTGAGCAGCACAAGGAATGGAAGTATCGGTAAAGGTACCAATCCTTTTACAAAACCACAATACCTGTTACTAAATCTCGCCATTGGCGGAATTAACGGTGGCCCGATTGATGAGGCCGCCCTGCCGATGAAGTATGAAATAGATTATGTAAGAGTCTATCAGAAAGAAAAGGGAATCGCTTCCGGAAAGGTCTGGAGAGATACGGATGGCAATGTAATCAATGCGCACGGTGGCGGAATACTTTTCCATGAAGGAAAATATTATTGGTTTGGAGAACACCGTCCTGCATCCGGTTTTGTCACAGAGAAGGGAATTAACTGTTATTCATCAACAGACCTGTATAACTGGAAATCTGAAGGTATTGCCTTAGCTGTCTCTGAGGAAGAAGGGCATGACATTGAGAAAGGATGCATCATGGAACGCCCCAAGGTGATCTATAATGCGAAAACCGGGAAATTTGTCATGTGGCTTCATTTAGAACTGAAAGGACAAGGTTATGGACCTGCGCGTGCAGCCGTTGCAGTGAGTGATTCTCCTACCGGTCCCTATCGTTTCATTCGCTCCGGCAGGGTCAATCCGGGAGCTTACCCCTTGAACATGACCCGAAAAGAACGGAAAATGAAGTGGAATCCGGAAGAGTATAAGGAATGGTGGACACCGAAGTGGTATGAAGCTATTGCAAAAGGTATGTTCGTAAAGCGTGATCTGAAAGACGGACAAATGTCCCGTGATATGACTTTATTTGTGGACGATGACGGAAAGGCTTATCATATCTATTCCTCAGAAGATAACCTGACATTGCAGATTGCAGAACTGGCCGATGATTATCTCAGTCATACAGGAAAATATATCCGTATTTTCCCCGGTGGACACAATGAGGCTCCTGCTATATTCAAGAAAGAGGGAACTTATTGGATGATAACTTCCGGCTGCACGGGATGGGATCCTAATAAAGCCCGTTTGCTAACCGCTGATTCTATGTTGGGCGAATGGAAGCAACTGCCGAACCCTTGTGTTGGTGAAGATGCGGATAAGACATTTGGAGGACAAAGTACTTATATATTGCCTTTGCCGGAGAAAGGGCAATTTGTCTTTATGGCGGATATGTGGCGTCCGAAGAGCCTGGCGGATTCACGCTACATCTGGCTGCCTGTTCAGTTCGATGATAAAGGAGTCCCCTTTATAAAATGGATGGATAGGTGGAATTTTGATTAATATCGTATATATAGAAGCCGGCGGATATACTTTTCATATTTATTGCTTTCAGCAATAAATATTCTCTATGAGAAAGGGAAAAATTCCGGAAGATTATACATTTTGCGAAGAATGGTCTTTTTATATCCCTTTTTTGACGGATATTTGAACTCTTTTCTTTATGGTATAGGTTATCTTTGCGAGCGAATGATTTCACTGCGAGGTGATATGTCGGCAGAGAACAATGAGAAACATCAAAAAATAATGAAATATATATGGTAAGAATGTTATTACTGGTAGTGGTTTGTATAGGGTTACTGCCAATACAAATGCGAGCTCAGAAGAATAGTTATATTATTCCCGGGGAAGTGTGGAAGGATACGGACGGTAACCCTATCAATGCGCATGGCGGGGGACTTCTTTACCACGACGGTACTTACTACTGGTATGGAGAATATAAAAAGGGCAAAACGATTTTGCCTGATTGGGCTACATGGGAGTGTTATCGTACAGATGTGACGGGAGTAGGCTGCTATTCTTCCAAAGATTTACTGAACTGGAAGTTTGAGGGCATTGTGCTTCCGGCAGTCAAAGAGGGCCCGAACCATGACCTGCATCCGTCGAAGGTTTTGGAACGTCCGAAAGTGATTTATAATAAAAAGACAGGTAAGTTCGTGATGTGGGCACATGTAGAGAGTGCCGATTACAGCAAAGCGTGTGCGGGTGTAGCTGTCTCTGATTTTCCAAACGGACCATTCACTTACTTGGGAAGTTTCCGACCGAATAATGCGATGAGCCGTGACCAGACAGTTTTTGTCGATGATGACGGACGTGCCTACCAATTCTATTCTTCAGACAAACAACAAATCCCCGTCTGTCAGAGGGTAAAATTCCGGATAAGTAACATCTCCTTCGTCCACTCCGGTCATCGGCATTTTATCGCCCAGTTCCAAAGAACCGGGGGCGATACTGCGGCAGTAATTCAACTTATGTCCATGGTGGTCAAAAGAAACGTGCAGATACCCTTCTCCGTCCACCATTATACTGATGATATTGTGGGCATCTTTTACATTTCCACGATATTGAGTACGATGCAATGTCCATTGCTTCGAATTTAGTTTCCGTTTGCCCAACACAAGATAGCCGTCGGCATCATAATAGCTGATATATTGCTCATCCCCATACGTTACCAATGAATTATTGCGGAATATC
>Ga0192241_10810_pt1 | contig 11284 bp, 11 predicted proteins | sample Koala_Koa27_I3_FD_131239 | JGI IMG/M metagenome (GOLD analysis project Ga0192241, IMG submission 131239) | Enriched cells from koala feces incubated with labeled cellulose particles, San Francisco Zoo, California, United States - Koala_Koa2-7_I3 ... | reverse complement strand
TGCCGGAAGCAAATTTTTTTAGCATGAAAACCATTTTGGTTTCCAGCGTTTTCCGGGTTTTCAAAGTTTTCCGGGTTTTCAGAAACAAATAGAATAAGAAAATGATTTCAATCAATAATCTGACAGTAAGTTTTGGTGGTTGGGATTTGTTCCACGACATTACTTTTATGATCAACCCGAAGGACCGCATCGGTCTGGTCGGCAAGAACGGGGCAGGCAAGACAACCCTTCTGAAGCTCTTGACCGGTGAACAACCGGCCACCAGCGGACAGATTGCCCGGCCGGCGAACTGTACGCTTGGGTATTTGCCGCAGCAAATGAAAGTCCTCGACGGCCGCACGGTGATCGAAGAGACGGCTACGGCTTTCGACGAGGTAAATGCCCTGGAAAAGGATATCGAACGGTTGACCACGGAGCTTTCCGTACGCACGGATTACGAAAGCGACGGTTATGCCGATCTGATCCAGCAGTTAAACGAGGCAAATGACCGGTTTCGAATTCTGGGCGGTGAAAACCGGGAGGCGGAAATGGAGAAAACGCTACTTGGTTTGGGGTTCGAGCGCAAGGATTTCTACCGTCCGACCAAAGAGTTCAGCGGTGGATGGCGGATGCGTATCGAGTTAGCTAAGTTGCTCCTTCGCCGTCCTTCGGTGTTCCTGCTCGATGAGCCGACCAACCACCTGGACATCGAATCAATCCAGTGGCTGGAAGGCTACTTGAGGGATTATCCGGGAGCGGTGTTACTCATTTCCCATGACCGGGCGTTTCTGGACGCCGTTACGAATCGTACCATCGAATTATCGCTGGGTAAAATCACCGATTATAAGGTCTCCTATTCCAAATACGTAGAACTGCGCCGCGAGCGCCGTGAACAGCAGCAGGCCGCCTACGATAACCAGCAGAAGATGATCGAAAAAACCGAAGAGTTTATCGAGCGTTTCCGCTATAAACCGACCAAGTCCAACCAGGTGCAGTCCCGCATCAAGCAGCTGGAAAAGATCGACCGTATCGAGTTGGAAGAAGAGGATGTATCGCGTATGAACATCAAATTTCCGCCCGCACCCCGCTCGGGACAGATCGTGGTCGAGTCGAAGGAGGTCGGCAAGAGTTTCGGTCCGAAGCATGTTTTTTCCGGCGCTGATTTTGTGATCGAACGGGGAGAAAAAATAGCTCTGGTAGGCCGTAACGGTGAAGGCAAAACGACTTTCGCCCGGATCGTGGTAGGCGATACGGAAGCCACGGAGGGCGAACTTCGTATCGGGCACAATGTCAATATCGGGTATTTTGCCCAGAACCAGGACGATCTCATGGACGGCGATGCAATGGTATTCGACACGCTCGACCGGGTGGCGGTAGGCGATATCCGTACCCGCCTGCGTGACATTCTGGGCGCGTTCCTGTTCAGGGGCGAGGACATTGACAAAAAGGTAAGGGTTCTCTCCGGCGGCGAACGGTCCCGCCTGGCGATGGCCCGGCTGATGCTCGAACCTTACAACCTGCTGGTACTCGACGAACCGACCAACCACATGGACATGCGGAGCAAGGATATCCTGAAGAACGCAGTCAGGAAATACGACGGCACGGTGATCGTGGTATCGCACGACCGGGAATTCCTGGACGGCCTGGTGGACAAGGTGTATGAGTTTCGCGACGGCATGGTAAAGGAACACATCGGGGGCATCTACGATTTCCTGGAAAAGAAGCGCATGGCTTCCCTCCAAGAGTTGGAATACAAAAAAGAAGCGGATAAACCGACTGAAACTGCTTCCGGGCCGGACTCACCACTCTCGGCTAAAGAGCAGTACCAGGAGAAACAGAAGCAGGACCGTCAAGTGAAATCGACCCGTAACGAGATTAAAAAAATAGAAGCGGAGATCGAGAGCTTTGAATCCGCTATCGCGGAATGGGACGTCAGGATGGCGGATCCCGGTCCGCACGGCATCGATTTGTCCGATACAACGATTTTCGATTCATACAATGACTTAAAATCAAAACTATCCAGGGCGATGAAGCGTTGGGAAGAACTCCATTTTGAACTGGATATCCTGGAAAACAGTTAGGCGATGGTACTCAAGGTCTTGCTCATAGTTACGATTATCCTGCAGCTGGTCACGGCGGTGATGGCGATCCGCCTGATCCGCTACACCAAATACAATTCCGCGTGGATCATCCTGACTGCCGGATTAACGGCGATGGCTCTTCAGCGTCTGCTGGAATTTGCCCCGCTGGTCAACTGGAACTTTGTTTTTTCCAGGGAACTGAATGCCTGGCTGGGTGTATTCACATCGCTCTGTTTTGCGATCGGAATTCTCATCGTGCGTAAAATCATCGATTACATCGGCTCGACCGAGCGTACCCGGCGGGTATATGAACGCCGTATCCTGAATGCGGTGATCCACACGGAAGAAAAAGAGCGCCAGCACTTTTCCAAAGAACTGCACGACGGCCTGGGACCGCTGCTTTCGTCGGCCAAAATGTCCGTCTCGGCGCTCGAACGCATGTGTTCGGACCCGAAGCAACAGGAAGTGATTGCCAATACGTGTCTGGTGATCGACGAGGCGGTTCGTTCTTTGCGGGAATTGTCCAACAATATGAACCCGAACGTATTGACCAACTTCGGCCTGGCACGTGCCGTTGGTAATTTCGTCAAAAAAATATCCACGTTCACCGACATGAAGGTCAATTTCAACACCAACATTTCGGATAAACGATTTGATCCAGACGTAGAGATCATTCTCTACCGGGTGGTGTGTGAGATCGTGAACAATTCAATTAAACACTCCTCTGCCGCCCACCTGAACCTTTCGATGATGCAGGCCGGCGGAGACGAAATAAATATTATCTTTGAAGACGACGGCATAGGCTTTGTCCCGGAGGAGGTGATTAACAATCCGGACGGTGGAATGGGCATGTCGAATATTATATCGCGCATTTCTTCGTTAAATGGAGAAGTGACTATCGAGAGCGCTCCCGGCCAGGGAACCCGCTTCTACATTACGGCAAAAACAACGACCGATGACTAACCGGACTTACAAAATCATACTGGCAGACGACCATACGTTATTCCGTACGGGATTAAAGAATTTATTGGCTCTGGAGCCGGGCTTCGAGGTGCTGGCAGAGGCGGCCAATGGCAGGGAATTGCTTTCTTTACTCGAGTCGTCGGAGCCGGATGTGATCCTGCTGGATATCGCGATGCCCGAAATGAACGGCATTGAGGCGGCGGCGGAGATTATGAACCGTTGGCCCGAAAGGAAGATCGTGACTCTTTCGATGTTCGGGGAAGAGGACTATTACTTTAAGATGGTCTCTTTGGGCGTGAAGGCATTTCTGCTTAAGAATTCCGATATCGGGGAAGTCCAGGAAGCCATCCGCACGGTGGTGGACGGGGGGACCTATTTTTCCCAGGAACTGTTGTTCAATCTGGTGAGCAACCTGAAATCAACAACCGAAAACCGTCCGCAAACGGATGAGTCGGACCTTTCGGAACGGGAACTGGAAATTTTACTGGAAATCTGCAAGGGGCTTTCCAATCAGGAGATCGGGGATAAGTTATTTATTTCCAAGCGGACGGTGGACAAGCACCGGGCCAATATCCTGGCCAAGACCAATTGTAAGAATACGGCTAATCTGGTGGTTTATGCCATAAAAAATAACCTTGTAGAGATATAAGGAAAAATTTATTGCATAATTTTTGCGTCTACGAAAAATAGGCGTATATTTGCCTATCCCGCAAGGGAACACCTATACTTGTCGTCAGTCCGGCGGCAATCAATCAACAGAAGATAAAATCCTTACCATTTTTATATGCAGGACGTAAATTTAGAAGGCAAGACGCTTGTCGAATTGCGTGAAATCGCCAAGGCTTTGGGGATAAAGGGCCAGATGAAAAAGCAGGAGATGATCGATCAGATCCGGGCCATGGAGCAGGTTATGAACGATAACGATGCCGGCCAGCCGGTTCAACAGGAGCAATCGGTGATTAAAAAACGGGGTCGTAAGCCGAAAGCGGCCGATACGCAGGAAGAGCCTCAGCCGGTGCTCGTGGAGTTACCGGTGGTGGAACATCCGGAAATGGTTTCGGCAGAACCGGAAGTTCGCGACCGTCGTCCCCGTGCCCATAAACTGAAAACGAGTTTCATCAAACAGGGGGGCCGTAATCAGAACGACGACCAGATGGCCGTCGAATTTGAAATTCCGGAACTGGAAGAAAACGTGGCCCCTGCAGTTTCAAAGGAATCCCGCAATACCGGGAAAGAGAAAAACCAACGGCAGGACCAGGCTCCGGCGCCAGTGGATATCCCGGAAGTGATTTTCGAATCATTCGAACCGGAATTGGTGGTGGTGGACGACACCGAATTCCAACAGGCACAGCCGGAACCCGTTCGCCAGGAAAAAGGCAAAAAACGTGGAGAGCCGCGTGACGAATACCTCGGCACGATCGAGGCGGAGGGGGTACTCGAAGTGATGCAGGACGGCTACGGCTTCCTGCGTTCTTCGGATTACAACTACCTCAATTCACCGGACGATATTTATGTATCGCCCTCCCAGATCAAACGTTTCGGCCTGAAGCTGGGCGATACGGTCCAGGGCACGATCCGTCCGCCCAAAGAGGGAGAGAAATATTTCCCGCTGATCACGGTCAACATGATCAACGGCCTGCGCCCGGAAGAAGTGCGCGACCGGGTACAATTCGAATTCCTCACACCGCTGTTTCCGGAACGGAAATTTAATATTACCGGGAACGGCCACAACAACATGTCGACCCGTGTGATCGACCTGTTCGCGCCGATCGGTAAAGGCCAGCGTGCCCTGATCGTGGCGCAACCCAAAACCGGTAAAACGGTCCTGCTCAAGTCGATTGCCAACGCCATTGCCGACAATAACCCGGAGGCCTATATGATCGTACTGCTGATCGACGAGCGTCCGGAAGAGGTCACCGATATGGCCTGTACGGTAAAAGCGGAGGTGATCGCCTCAACTTTTGACGAACAGGCCTCCCGACACGTAAAAGTGGCCGAAATGGTACTGGAAAAAGCGAAGCGGATGACCGAATGCGGACACGATGTGGTGATCCTGCTCGATTCGATCACCCGCCTGGCGCGCGCCTATAACACGGTACAGCCGGCATCCGGAAAAGTACTTTCGGGAGGGGTGGACGCCAATGCGCTGCACAAACCCAAACGCTTCTTCGGAGCGGCCCGTAATACGGAAGAAAAAGGCTCTTTGACCATTATCGCTACGGCTTTGATCGATACCGGTTCCAAAATGGACGAGGTGATCTTCGAAGAATTCAAGGGTACGGGTAACATGGAGCTGCAGCTCGACCGCAAACTCTCCAACAAACGGATTTACCCGGCGGTCGATCTTACCGCATCGAGTACACGCCGCGACGACCTGCTGTTGGATAAAGATACCTTACAGAAAATCTGGGTGCTTCGCCGTTACCTGTCGGATATGAATTCGGTGGAGGCAATGGAAGACCTGAAACGCCATATGGAGGGAACCCGTTCCAACGAAGAGTTCCTGGTAACGATGAATCAATAGACCGATATGGCCTTCGGTTGAATCTTTTTGGTGTCGTTTTTTTTTAAAGCGGCACCAAAAACGTTTAATAGGGGCTTTGCCAGACAGTTATGCTATGCGGAAGAAACGATTGATGGTCATTCTCGGCCCGACGGCCAGCGGTAAAACCGGTTTAAGTATCGAAGTGGCCAAATACTTCGGCGTACCCGTTTTATCCTGCGACTCCCGTCAGTTTTACCGGGAGATTCCCATCGGAACCGCTGCCCCGACGGTGGAAGAGCAGGACGGTGTACCGCATTATTTTGTAGGGGACCGCAGTGTAACCGATTTCTACAACTGCGGGGGTTACGAAGAGGATGCGCTCCGATTGCTGGAGGAGTTGTTCGCTATCCATGACATGGTTGTGATGGTAGGTGGCTCAGGGCTGTATATCGATGCCGTTTGTGCGGGGATGGACGACATTCCGTCGGTCGACCCATCGATTCGTCCGCTTTTACAGGAGCGGTACGAAAGGGGCGGCCTGGAGGAATTACTTCACGAACTTCAATTCCTCGATCCTGAATATTATAACAAAGTGGACCGTCAAAATCCGGCCCGGGTGATCCGTGCGCTGGAGATTTGCCGGGGCACCGGAAAAACCTACACCGAACTACGCCGCGGCAAGACTAAACCCCGCCCGTTCGATGTGGTAAAAGTAGGCGTAAATATGCCCCGTGAGGCGCTTTACGAGCGGATTAACCGCCGTGTGGACCAGATGCTCGAAGCCGGTCTGGAAGAGGAAGCCCGCCGGGTATACCCCCTTCGGGAGCACAATGCCCTACAGACAGTGGGCTTCCGGGAATTTTTTGAATATTTCGATGGCTCGATCAGCCGGGATGAAGCTATCGAATTAATCAAACGCAACTCCCGTCGGTATGCCAAGCGGCAGATGACCTGGTTCGGCCGCGATTCGCAAGTATCCTGGTTCACGAAAGATGAAATAGGGAAGGTGCTCGAACACATCGAACCCCTGAACAAAAACTAAAATTGATCTCATGAAAAAATCATTCTTATCCTGTCCCTGATCTCATGCTCTTTCGGCCTCCTGCCGTCCCAGGCACAAACAGAAGTCAATCCGGAATATAAAAAGGCGCTCTACCGGTACATGACCACTTCCGGTTCATTAGGTTCTTTCGAGCCGGTAATCTCTCAGGTTACCGCTATTTTGGGAGGCGCGGTAACGGACCGCCAGAAGGAGGAGATTACCAGGCGCAGTGTCGATGCGTTGGTGGAAATGTTCACTCCGGTATACGAAAAAGAAGTCTCACTGGAGGACCTGAATGAAATGAACGAATTTTACCAGACCCCCGCAGGCCGGCGAATTGCCGCGGCACAGGCAAATATGGTAAATAACTTCATTCAGGCTGGCCAGCAATGGTCCATGCGCGTGCAGCAGAACATACAGGAAGTGATGGCAGAATTGCCGGTGGAGTTACCTGTTTAATCGTTACGCAAAATGGCCGGAAGAATAACTTCCGGCCATTTGTATTCGTTGTTCCGGGGGTCTGAGAACCGATAACGGTTTCCTTACTTATTTCTAGTGCAGATCGAATCCAAGCCTTCCAGTTCGATCTCCGTACACAGGAAACAATCTTTCACCGGCTCTTCTTTAGCGTAGTCCGTACTGAGGTATTTTTTGTTATCGTCCGAGAACACGGTAACCACGTTCCAGTCCGGATGTTCGTTCTGAATCTTAACGGCAGCGATGAAGTTGGCGCCGGACGAAATCCCGACACCGAGTCCCAGTTCACGCGCCAGCCGCTGGGCCATCACGATAGCGTCGCCATCGTCCACCGATACGATATCGTCCAGTTCGTCGAGTTTCACAATTGACGGAATAAACTCGTCGGAAATCCCCTGAATCCGGTGTTTGCCGACTTTATATCCGGTACGGAGGGTGGGAGAGTTCTCCGGCTCCATGGGATAAACTTTTACATGGGGGTTTTTCTCCCGCAGAAAATGACCTACACCCATAATGGTTCCTTCTGTACCGACACCGGCAACAAAGGCATCCGGTACGAATCCGAACCGTGCCGCCTGATTCCAGATTTCCGGCCCGGTGGTTTCGTAGTGCGCCTGACAGTTGTACTGGTTGTCGAACTGACGGGGCAGGAACACGTTGTCATCCTCTTTCGCCGCGTTCTCGGCCATGGCGATACTCCCCAGGAATCCGCCTTCTTCCGGTGTAACCAAACGGATATTCGCTCCGAAACTGCGGATCAGGTTAATCCGCTCCGCGCTCATCCAATTGGGCATATAAATGGTCACCGGATGGCCAAGACAACTTCCTAAAGCCGAGAAAGCGATGCCGGTATTGCCGCTGGTCGCTTCGTGTATCACATCGTTTTCTTTCAGGCATCCTTCTTCGTAGCTTTTACGAAGCACGTAATAGGCCAGACGGTCTTTAATACTCCCTGAAATGTTATAATATTCCGCTTTGGCATACAGCACGCGCGGTTCACCTTTATAACGGTATTCGATTTTCAGCATCGGGGTATTGCCCACAAGTACACTGATGCCGTTCAGTTTTTTGAGTTGCTTTTGTGACATGCTCGCGATAGTTAAAGGATGTGCAGGTTGTGAAAATTATTGTAATTTGTTTTTCTTATTACAAATCTATCATAAAATCCCCGAACGACAAAATAAATCTAACAAAAAAGGCGGGATTTCCGCCTTTTTTGTTAGATATAGTAAGTTCCTTTATTTGCGCCACGCGTTTACGATCTGCCCGATGTACTGGGTATGGACGGTCGTATCGGTACCTCTACCATAGGCGGCCTGATATATCGACGGGTCGTCGAAGTTTTCCTGCCCGAAGGGAGCGGAATACATTTTTTTTTGCATTCCAGGATCAGCCATGCCTCTTCAAAGGCCGTCGAACCTTCCGGAGTGGCGACCGGTGTCAGTCCGGATTCTTTGATTTTATCCGTATCCCGCCCCGATTTGGTACCGAGCAGCTGCAATTTATCCCGGTGTGCTTCCTCGAAGAAACAGAGCGTATAGAACTCGTTCGCTTCGGTAAATTCGTGCGTATACCGGCTTCCGCGCACGGCGATTATGGATGCCGGCTTTCCCCAGATTTCTCCCAACGCACCCCAGCTGGCCGTCATGGTGTTGTAGGCGGCTTCATTTCCGGCTGTAATCAGCATCCAATCCTTGGAGATCAGCTTGATGGCATTTTCCGGAATATCCAGCGGGGAAATTTTCGTATATCCGTTCCATAACCTGGCAGGCTCGCCATCCGGAGTTTGTGCGGTTACGGTTTCCGCTTCCGGTTGGTTGGCGGTCGGACTATTTTGACGAGCGCCCAAAAAAGCGCACAGTCCAATGGCAATCAGTATCTTCTTCATCGTAGTTGGTATTTAAAATTCCGGATAAAGGTACATTTTTTCCGGAATTTTTGCCGTAGGGTTATTCTTCCAGCTGAAATAACTCTTCGACAGTGATTCCGAAATACCGCGCCAACCGAATGGCCAGTACGGTAGAGGGAGTATAGATTCCATTTTCAATCGTATTGATCGTTTTTCGTGTGACCCCAACGGCAGCAGCCAGTTCTTCCTGTGTAATATTCCTGATGGCCCGCTGCACGCGGATTTTATTTTTTAAACGTCTTTTTTCCATGCTATCTGCGGTGGAAAATCAGTTGACAGATGCTTGCTACCATTACCCCGCCGAACAGCACGAAGTAGCACGCTGCTTGGGTGGAGAGAGTAAACATCGTTGTGGAACTGCCCAGAAACCAGGCGAGTCCGATCATCGCGTAAAATCCGTGGCTGGCCGCCAGGTATTCGTAGTGCATATACATTTCATTGTACAGGGCGTTTTTCAGTTCGGGCTGCTTTCGGATGCGTTTCAGCCATCGGGCCAATCTCATCGCCGCGTACACCATCAAAGCGCAACCCACCAAAGCCACACTGCCCAATGCACAGACCAGCGGAATGCTTCTCAGGGAAAATGTGGCGAAAATGGCCAGCATTCCGCCGATAAAAAAGAAAAATCCGATAGTTCTCAGCAATAAGAGTTTATATCTTAAAGCGTCTTCTTTTTCAATGAGTTGAGGGTCCATGCTCGGTTCTGGTTAAAGTTAGTCGTTCCCTTTTTAAGGGTAGTTTTATTCTCAAAATGTAACCTTTTCGTTACAAATATAAGCAAAAAAAAATAACCGCCAAATTTTAACGGTTATTTTTATTAACTATTAATACCCCGGTAATTTATTCTACGGCTTTTAAGCTAAGGTCCAGGCTCTTAATCTGATGGGTAAGAGCCCCTACGGAAATGAAGTCCACGCCGGTTTCGGCATACTCCCGCAAGGTATTCTTCGTAATACCCCCGGAGGACTCGATTTCGGCCCGTCCGGCGATTTTTTTGACAGCTTCTTTGGAAAGTTCCGGCGTAAAATTGTCGAGCATGATCCGGTCCACCCCGCCTGCGCGGAATACTTCGTCGATATCTTCGAGCGTACGAACCTCCACTTCGATCGGAAGGTCTTTGCCTTTTTCTTTCAGGTAGGCTTTAGCTTTCATCACGGCATTATAGACCCCGCCGGAGAAGTCGATATGGTTGTCCTTCAATAGGATCATGTCGAATAGCCCCATCCGGTGATTCCCGCCGCCGCCGATCTTAACCGCCGTTTTATCCAGTACGCGCATTCCCGGAGTCGTTTTCCGGGTATCGATCAGCGTGGTTTTAGTGCCCTCAACCAGCTTTACGTAGTCGGTTGTCTGAGTAGCTACCCCGCTCATACGCTGCATGATATTGAGTACCAGACGTTCCGCCTGCAAGAGGGTAATAACACGCCCTTCTACATAAAAAACGATATCGCCAACCTTGACCGGAGTACCGTCATCGATCAGTTTCTCAAATTTCATGGACGGATCGAGCCGTTTGAATACCATTTCAGCGATCTCCACCCCGGCGATAATTCCGTCCTGTTTAACGAGTAGTTTCATCCGTCCGCGCTGGTCGGCCGGGATGGTTGAAAGTGAGGTGTGGTCACCGTCGCCGATATCTTCGGCTATGGCCAGTTCGATCAAATCCTGTACAAAAGGTTCGTATTTTTTCTCCATTTGTTAAATATATTAATATCGTTCAATTTTTTGGACAAATGTATTCCGTTTTCGGTAAGAATATCTACCTTTATCACTTGAAAATATGTTGTAAAACATTAAATTTGCAAAAAACATCTTTTTAGTCGTACCGTTCCGGGAAGTGTGAATGATTTGGAACAGAGAAATATAGCCCAAATAAAAGCATTTTTGACGTCATAAAGATAGACAAAAAGGGTGCGACGATTAAAGCCAGGTTTAGTTTTTTTGCATAAACCGAAGTTCTGAAAAAGACGAAATAACCAAAAGGAAGGCCCTGTCCGACGCAAAACCTATCTAACAAGAGAAAGGTGTGACACGCACGGCTAGTGCGCAAAGTCCCGAATTTTATGCAGGGAACCCCTTGTTTAACCGAAGCCGCCCTAGGCGGCGAGGGCGTTGGGGCGACCGGAATAAAATTCTTGATTTTTCTTTGCTACTTTCTTTTCATCAAGGAAAAGAAAGTAGAAGCCTCGCCCCGCAGAGGGGCGCAAAGGAAAGTCTGGTGTGGACGGTGCAGGAACCGACAGCCTACAGGCTCGCTCGTGCCTCGCTCGGATTGATTGCCTTTGCATACAGGGTTTCGCCTGGAACAGGCGAGTTGGCCAACAGGGGCGAGATGCCTGCATCTCGCT
>Ga0192241_10806_pt1 | contig 11393 bp, 10 predicted proteins | sample Koala_Koa27_I3_FD_131239 | JGI IMG/M metagenome (GOLD analysis project Ga0192241, IMG submission 131239) | Enriched cells from koala feces incubated with labeled cellulose particles, San Francisco Zoo, California, United States - Koala_Koa2-7_I3 ... | reverse complement strand
TGCTTGAAGGTGATGATAATAATGATATAAATCATCAACTTTTTATTAGAGTTGCCAATTTGCTTGATTTCAATTTTATTTCTAATTTAAGTTGTATTTGTTCGATGAATTCGGAAGAATTAAATAGTAATCTTGATTACATGATAAAGGGAGCTAATGGACGGCGTACATTACAAAACTTTTATATTTTATGGCTTATTCTTCGAGGGATTTCGAAGACTGTGATTGAACAAAACTTATTGTGGGCTAGTAAAGAAGTTTCTAGTATTGTTGGACTGATGTCTGATGGTACTAATTTAGATGAATTTAAGGAGCGTATTAAAGTTTTCCGTAAAAAACTGGTTGTATATGAAAGTTCCACTCCTTTCGTAAGTATAAAGCAAATAGCTGATTATAAAATAAATGAACCAAAATCTCAAATTTATATAGATTTAGTGACAGATATAGATAAACCCTATGTGGCTTATTTAGATGGGCTGCACAAATTAGAAAATAAGAATTTTGTAGGAATATATAAAGTACGTCATGGCTTTCATCTTAAATATATTTCAACGATACTAATGAGCCGATATTTCAAATATAAAACTTATGGTGAAAAAGGATTGTTGATGAGTAAATTTGCTGATTTTGAAATCCCTTATCTTACAATATCTGAACAAGAAATATTTGTTAAGGTATATGACTATATATCTGAAAGCATTGGCTCTTTTAATATGTGTAATTTCTTTTATAGAATGATTGATGTTATGGTGGAACAACTATATTTATCAGATGAATTTGAGAAATATAATATCCGTATGATAGAAAATGTTCTATTGTTAGAAAAATTGCCTAAGAATGATCAACGGTATAAAGCTTTAGAGGATATTTATGTGAAGTGTAATGATTCAAATTCTCCAATATTGGCGAATATGCTTAAAGCCATTGATGTAGAAAATATGATTTATGGAATTTGAGAATTATGAAAAGGATTGTTGAAATAAATATTTTCAATTTTAAGGCTTATTTTTATCCTACCACAATAAAACTTGATAAAGGTGAGAATTTGCTTATTTATGGGGAAAATGGAAGTGGTAAATCATCTTTGTATAAGAGTTTGGATTTCTTTTTTGAACAAAGTATTGGGAGAGAGAAAACCAAGTTTCAGGCAAATGTTCATACAGGATCAAAGGACGGTTTTGTTAAATTGCTCTTTAAGGATGTTGATGTATTAAATTCGTCTCAAGAGGAAAGTGCTGCATATAGCAGTACCGCAATGATTGAATCTACATTTGCTCCTTTTGTTAAGTCAACTGCTCGAACAAAAGGATTTCTTGATTACACTAATCTTTTGAATGTGTATTTTAATAAAAAAAGTGGTGATAATTTGTTTGATTTATTTTTGGATTTATTGAGTGAGATAACCTCTATTGCTTCACGTACTCCCTTAACCTTACGTGAAGAACTAGATAATTTTTATGGGTTTACGAGGGGACTGAAGATTCGCCGTGGAAAGAAATATGATCAAATTCCTAATAAACTACGCACTTTTGAGAATAATTTTAAAAGAGCACTGGATGGTCTGTTTGTACAACTGAATAGGTTTCTGACGATATATTTTAATGAATTGGGGGTTAACTTGAATTATACATTACAACCTATTAAATTGGATGATAAGAATAGTGTGTCTATTGCTAAAATTCGGGCGGTCTTAAAACTTGATGTTTTCAAAAATGGTGTAATGATAGATGATTATAATCAAGTTCTTAATGAGGCTCGCCTATCTGCAATTTCTACTTGTATCTATTTGGCTTCAATCAAAAATAATCCACAAGCTATTGAATATAAGCTATTATTTTTGGATGATATTTTTATAGGATTGGATATGGGGAATCGTTTGCCGATTTTAAAGATTCTTCAAACAGAGTTTGAAGATTATCAGATTATTCTTTCAACTTATGATCGTGGTTGGTACAATATGGCCCGTGGGGTTTTGTCTGCTAATACTGGCTTTAATTGGAAGTTTATAGAGATGTTTGCAGGAAAAGAACTACTTCCAGATGGTAGAGTAATCATGAAACCAATTATTATTAGTGATGAGGGAATGCTGGAACGTGCACGACGATTTCTATATGATACAAGTTGTCCTGATTATCCTGCTGCTGCCAATTATTATCGTAAAACATTGGAAGAACAATTGCCAAAGTATTTTCCAAAAGTCATAATGAAAGATGAAAATTATGAAGATTTGGCTAAATATAAGATAGGATTGATTATTATTAAAGCTTTGCGATTTTGCCAAATGATGCCAAAGTATGTTTATAACTTAACCAGTATTATTGAAAGCCTTACGGAATTATTAGGTTTATTGGCACCTCTTCTTCATCCTTTATCCCATTATGTTCCAAATGCTCCTGTTTATAAAGTTGAATTGGAGAAAGTAGATAAAGCTCTTAGTGATTTTTTATGTGATGCTCATATATTGAATTTTGATAGTAATGTGAGAATGATTTTAGAACGTAATGATATTCTTAAATTAATTATCAAGGGAAGTTCTAAGTGGGAATATATTTACTACATAAGACTTGAAGAGCATTTGTTTTTGTATCGTAAAGTTGATGAGTATGAACTTTCTGAATCGAAGTGCTATATTTGTAAAATGGAGGGTAAAAAAGCAGATGGTAGTCAAATTCAGTCTATAAGTATTAGTAAAACATCGGATTTATATAGTAGTGTAAGTTATGGAAATTTGAAAGATTTATATGAGGGTACATGTCGTTATCTTCATTCTAAAAATATAGAAGATGTTATCGTTTCGTCAAATTATATTGATGGATTTAGTTATTATAATCAAATAGGAAAAGATATTAATTGGGAAAAATTATCTCTGAAACTTGTCTTGCGTGAATCTTAGCAAATATTTTTGAACTTTGATTTATTGAAATATGTTATAACTAAAAAACAAAATATTTCGATATAACTCTCTGAAGATAAGATGAATATAGAGAGTATAAAAGATGCAGGCAACGATTTGGATATGGAAGTCCTGCTTTGGGTTACACTGCTTTGCATAGTTTCAAATAACTCACATACAAAAATAGGCAAAATTTGGAATATAACAAAATATTTTCTTGTTTGTTTTTTTTGTATAATTCTGATTTTTAAAGCGTTAATAGTACAATGTGTACCTATTGATGCTTGCTTGTCGTAAAATAGCCGGGAACAGTGACTCCCGGCTATTTTTTTGTCCCGACTTGTCGTTTCCTGTCTTTTTTTGGCGGTTGCTCAACGGTTGAGTAACCAATGACCTTATAATATCTCCGTAATATTGCACCATAAACAATAAAAATAAGGTCATTATGAATAATAGAAGAACTGCACCGGGTGGACAGACAACCCACATGCTTAGTGCCATACTCGCCAAAGTTACCAACATTGAAAAGTTATTGGCTCCTGCCGTACATAATTTGCCGGACAGCGAGATACTGGATTCAAAAGGCGTGCGCCTGCTTACCAAGATGTCGGACAGGACACTTTTAAGACGACGCAATGACGGGACACTCCCCTTTCACAGAGACAAGGGGAAGATATATTACCGCCGTTCGGACGTACTCCGTGCCATGTTGCTGGAAAAAGAAGAACACTCTAAAAAATAAGCGTTATGAAGAAGATGATTAAAATTGAAAGCGGTTCATTCGCTGCGCTCGTGAGAAGTTACAAGAAGTCGTTGAACATGTTGGCCGTCCTGCAACATATCTGCCAGGAAAATGATGTGGCGCTTTCCATGCTGCCCGATGAAGTCTGCGAACTGATAAATCTCGATCCGGCAGAGATTGAGAAACAGCGTTTGAGCGGACGGCTGCGTTTTGCAGAAGAAGAGAACGGGACAAAGCATTATTCGATTGTGGATATTATCAACCTGAAAGACTCGATTGACTGGAAGGTAATCAACAAGCAGGTGGAAAGCCTTTCCTTCGAGGAAGAGGAATGATGTAATTTACGGCTGACAGACAAGGGCACGGCTGGCAAGGTCGGATTTATCCGGGTGTCAGCCGTGCCTTTGTCCTTTCTTGAAAAGCGGCTCTTTGCTGTAACCTGCGGAAGTGGAGCCCGCGTAGCTTCCGGGGGTTACAGCAATGTGCCGCAGGAAACATTAGGATATTTTTCTCAGTTCCCTTGTCGGGTTTGCGATTTCCATAGACGGTACATGTTTAGCCTGCTGTGGTAAATCCGGAGTCACGTCACTGCCACTGACAAGCCTCTGTTCTTCCGCTCCCGTTTCTTTACCTTCTACATTTTCATGCCGTCCTACCGGTTTAAGGGTAAGCTGTATCTTCCGGTTCAATGTGGCAAGCTCTTCACCCAACTTTTTGATTTCTCCCTCTTTGGGCCATGTGGCCGCCACTATTTCTTGCAAGACCGGAATATCTTTTGACAACTCCGCATTTTCCTTTTCCCGTTTCTCAATCATGCCGGGAATACGTTCCAGCGCATTGATGAAATACATTACAGCCAGTTTGGGGTCTTTGGCTATGTATCCGTTGTGATAGGTATATTTTATACCGTCCAGTCCCTCGACCATGAATTTGTTATGCAAGGCTTGCGTGTCTCCGTCACAAGTCTTTTCGGTACGGACAAGGATACGAAAATCGAACAGGGTGCCGATTTTCATGTAATCGTCCTCCGTCCGGGCTTTCTGATTGATTACGGCAAGCTGGTTGCCGAGTATCTCGATATTGTCCGAGTCCACACCGTCCAGTTTCAGGGGATTGGGACGAAGCCCGGTTTCCGCATCTACCGGAGCTACTTTATTGAGGTATTCCCAATCTCTGGTAAAGCGTCCGATAAAAATGTTGTTCTTCTCTATTCCGGCGGTCTTTTCATTCAGCTTTCCTTTTGCGTTCCCTTTATTGCGGTGATATGCCTGCCTTTCGCTTTCGAGGACTGCCAGTTTCTTGTCCAGTTTTGCCTTTTCCAACAAATCGTCGTTGCCTGAAAGAATAGCCACGTATTCACTGAAATTGCCTCCGCCGTTTTCGTCTATCGCCCCTTCGTCAATGGTACGGGCGGCCAGATTGCGGCTTTTAAGCTGGTTGATGAACACCTGCTTGTTTTGCAGCAGATTGAACTTGTAACTGTCCAGAGACTTTTCCACCGCATAGATGTAACAGTCCACCTTGTTATCGGCATATTGCTTGGCGATGATATTGCCCTTTCTTACCGCCCGTCCGTTACGCTGCTCCAGGTCGGACGGCCTTCAGGGTATGTCCAGATGATGGATGGCCACGGCACGCTCCTGCGCATTGACTCCCGTTCCCAGTTTCTGTGTGGACCCGAAAAGGAAACGGATGCGCCCGGAGTTCATATCCTTGAACAGTTCCTTGCGTGCGTTGTCGCTGTTTGCTTCCTGAATGAACTTTATCTGCTTTTCCGGAATATTATGGTCTTCCACGAGTTTGCGCCTTATCTCACTGTAGATGTTCCACTGGTCTGGTTTATAGGTACTCAAGTCTGAAAAAATGAACTGTGTGCCTTTCTGGTCGAGATATTTATAGTAATATTCCGCAACCTTGGCCGCGCAATGGGACGCCTTGTTTCCCGGATTATCGCCGTATTCAGGGTCTATCAGCCGCATGTCAAGCGACATCTTGTTCGAGTAGTTGGTGGCGATCAGCATCTGTGCCTTTTCTTCCGCCTTGGACAAAGGTTCCCTGTCTATGTAGGCTGCATCCCCGGTTTCAGCGAACTTTATCAGTTTCTGAATGAAAATCTCCTGCTGGGGAGTGGGCGGTATGTGATAGAGTTGCTCGTTGAGTTCCGGCCTGTCAACCCCTACGTCCTCGGCCGTTTTGTAATCGGTTATCTCCGCATAAAAATTGGCGAGTTCCGGCACTTTGATAAAATAACGGAAACGCTCTTTCTGCACGACCTGGTTGGTCACGGAAAATTCAAAGTCCGTGCTTTTCTTCGCATAGACGGCCGCCCAACCGTCAAAACAGGTAATCTCCTGCCGCTCCATCTCCTTCGGACGGAGATATTTGAAAAGGAGATAGAGTTCCGTCAGGCTGTTGGAAATGGTCGTACCGGACAAGAAAGTGGCCCCCAAATCCCTGCCTGTGCGCTCCTGTATGGTACGGATGGCGAAAAGCATGTTCATGGCCTTCATGCTTCCTTCGGGGTTGCCCAGACCGGAAACTCTCGCATGGCGTGTATTGAACATCAGGTTCTTGAAATTGTGCGATTCGTCAACGAAGAGATGGTCGATGCCCATTTGCCTGAAATCGGTCACGTCATCCGTCCGGTCTTTTATATCCTGTTCCAGCTTTTCAAGTTTGGCCTCAAGGTTTTCCTTTCTTTTTTCCAGCCCCTTCTTTATCCAGCCGCTCACTTCATTGCCCTGCTGCTCGAATACGGCGAGATTCTCTTCGATACTGTCTATTTCCTGCGTATATATTTCCTGCTGTATTTCGGGAGACTGGGGTATTTTCCCGAACTGGTCGTGTGTCAGGATGATACAGTCCCAGTTATTATTTTTGATGTCATGGAATATTCCGACACGCTTCTCCGGGGTAAAGTCCTCCTTGCCCGGATACAGCACTCTGGCATTCGGATAGGCCCTCTTGAACGTGTCGGCTATGTCATGCACATTGCTTTTGAGTCCGATAATCATCGGCTTGTTCGCCAGTCCGAGACGTTTCATTTCAAAGGCGGCTATGCACATGATGAGGGTTTTGCCCGTACCTACCTGATGGTCGATTATACCACCGCCGTTCATCTTCAGCATCCATACGGCATTTTTCTGGCTGTCGTACAAGGACGGTATGCCCAGCCCTTTCAGGTCAAGGAACGGGAAACTTTGCAGGGAACCGTCATAATCCGGGCGTACATAGCAGTTGAACTTGCGGTTGTACATGTCCGCAAGGTGTTGTTTAAATTCGGGGAGCTGTTCATTCAGCCAGCCTGTGAAAGCAGACCTTATTTCATTGATTTTGGCGTCGGCAAGCTGGATGGCCTCGGCATCCCGTACCTTTATATCATTGCCTTCTTCATCCTGCACGGTTTTTGTTATGTCGGGCACCGTGTTGTGCAGCGCATGTTTCAGCAGGTCGTTTCCGTAATAACCTCTTTTTTCCCCTTTCACATAATATCTGTCGGTGATGTTCGCGTTCGTTTCTTCAAAACTCACACTGAACTCGTCGATGGATTCCGTATAGTGGATATGGGCTTTTGCCTCAAAAAGATAACCGGCAAACTCTTCATATACGGATACGGGTATCCACCTTTCTCCCAGATTAAAATCAAGCAGTTCGAAACTGATCGGCTCCGGTATGGCTTTCTGCAAGGCTTCCAATGATTTCTTGCTTGCGTCGTCATCGGGATAGTCTTTCAGGTAGTTCTCTATCCATTCGACTTTGGCCACTACATTGCCCGCTATGAAACGGTCTTTGATTTCATAGTTCTTCATCATAGGATTGTAGAAGATACGGTTTTCCAGTTGTGTGAACAGTTCCTGCCTGCCTGTTTCACTGAGATTTTCCATATATTCCAGATTGACTTCCCCGAACTTGTTCAGGGATGCCGCAAGCGCTTCCTGCGGTGTATCCACATGTGTTACCTCATTGGCATTGAACGATACGGGAACAGAAAATATATCCGCCTTCTGTATCTTGCCGTTAACGGAACGTTCCAATGACAGTATTTCCCGTCCTCCGGCATCCATCAGCAGGAACTTGGCATTGTCCTTTCCGTTCAATTCCCTGAACATGCGGTAAAAACAGTCATACCGCTTGACCAGTTCTTCCCGTAGTTCCGGCTGTTCGGTTTCCGTTTCGGCTTCCTTATTGTAGAGATTGTGGTAGGCTTCACGGAGCGGGATATAGTAGGTGGCCCGGTATTGTTGGGTGACTGTCAGTTTAAGCGGATGGAATTGTACTTCGGGAGTACCCACCCCTCTTAAATATCCGTATTGCTCACCCGATTTCACGATGGAACCGTTCTTGTATTCGGGGCGTATCTCTCCGGTAAACGGTCGTGGTTCCATTTCTTTCTTCCGCTCTTCCTCGAATTTTTGTCTGCGCTCCTGCCATTTTGCTTCCGCTTCCGCCCGTTCTGCGGTCATGTCTTCCTGTATGGCGGCTTCATCATACATGTTCTCTTGGGAGAACAGATTGAACATTTCCGGTTCATCCCCTTTCTTTTTGCGGGATGCCGATGGTGCCCGGTTTGGTGAAGGTCTGCTTTCCGCTACTTGCACCTCCGCTTGCTCTTCATCCGCATAGGCGGCAAACAGGTTGAGCATGGGTTCATAGGGCTGTGCGGAGCTTTTTTCCTGTACCTCCTGCCGTTCTGCCTCTCCTGCTGTTTCCAATAGTGTCTCAAACTCCGTTTTGAGGATGGTGGAACCATTTGAGCGGAACAGATTGTCATCATAAAGTTTCCGGTCAAGATGGTTCTCCACATCTTGCGCCAATAACTGCCTGAGATGTTCTGAAATGGCACCGATGCCTCCTTCATGAATAAAATTCATGGCCGGTTGTCCGTACATGTTTTTACCCATAGATACGGAAGTATGGACGATATGGTCTAAATCGGCATAGCTGTTGTTGATATTGATGCTGCCGGATATAAGACGGGTTTCAATAAAGTTCCATTCCTTTTCGGTCAGTTCCGATTTTCAGGTATTCTTCTGCAATACGATCAGGTCACTGCTCACTTCCGTACCCGCATCAACAAACAGGTTGTCCGGCAGACGGATGGCTGAAACAAGATTGGCATGGTTCACCAGCCATTCCCTGACGGGACGGTTCTGTGGCGAGTCCATGACGCCCGAAGTCGTGATATAGGCCAGTATCCCGCCTTCGTGCAACGTGTCCATACCTTTGAGAAAGAAATAGTTGTGTACGGCGGCAAGTGAGGATTTACGCACGACGTCTTCACTCCGGTCAAAATCCCGGTCATAAACTCTGGTATTTCCAAACGGGATATTGGATGAAACCATATCGAAGTAGTTGTTATAATAGGGCTGTATGGATTGGAAACCGTCTATGGTCACCCTGCTTTCCGGATAGAGGGATGAGAGGATTTTTCCCGTGAGCTTGTCTTTCTCGAAACAATGGATTTCGGGAACATCCTTCAAGCCGCTGATAAACATGCCCGTTCCGGCAGAAGGGTCAAGAAAACGTCCCGGACGGATTCTTGGTACCTGCAAAGATTCCTGCATGGCCGTTACCACCGGTTCCGGTGTGTAAAAGGCTGTGAGAACGGAGCTTTTAAGGCTTTGGACGTATGCCTTGTATTCTTTCCCGTCTTTGGAATACTCGCGCAAAAGTTCATGCAGCAGTCGGACTTGGGGAAACAGTTCCCTGTCTGTCGTTCATCTTTCAATGTCCGTGTCCTTTTCTGCCGGATTCAGGATGCACTTTAATCCCCCGAAACCCGAATAACCGTTCAAAATTTTGCGTCCCTCTTCCGTGAGACAAAACTCCGGGCGCATGAATATCAATTCAAGTGCGGCTATGTTGTCCGCCAAATGTTGTCGTTTGTTATATGCCATATTGTTCTATATAAAATTGTATGAAACCTGTAAGTTCAACAGTAAGTGTATGATAGGACGGGGATGATTCAAATCGGTCATCTATGGGATATTTGCTGAATACTGTTTCTGCGGGCGGCAATACTTTCAGGCAGAAACCCGCCCGTTTTTCGGGCCGCACTTCTGGAAACCACTCCGACACGACCTCGAAAACCGTATCGAATCTGGAAAAACGTAAGTCCTGATAGAGAACGGCCTCGGCCAGTTGCAAAGCCTGCGTAACGGATAAGCCGTCACTATGGCACGTTCGTAGCTGCCTGCCGCCTCGTCAGCCCGTGCCCGAACAAGTGCTTTGTCACCGGCAATATGCGGATGGCTTTCCTTTAAATAAAGAAGGAGAGTCGTCTCAAAATAGGACAATTCTCCGGTTGCGGTATTTTTATCTTGTATAATCATTTGTTATCGCTTTAAATTGTTAATCGGATATTAAACATATACCCGGCTGCCATAAAAGAGAACCGGGTATATATTTGCCAAAAACATGAATAATCTATCTGTTACATGACCGAAAGGCTCTTTTTTGACCGGGCCTTTACAGACGCCACATGGCGGGGTGCCTGCTGTTTTACCTCCTTTTTCTTGTCATTTTTCTTACTATCAATAGTGGGTTTGTATTCACGGGCATTACGTCCTATCAACAGTTGGTTGCTCTTGTTGCTGAAACGTACATCATCGGAAAATACCCTGCCTTTGTAGCGCATATTCTCAACGAACACCATTTCATGGTTCTGGAGCATCTTCTTCTGTTCAGGTGTGATTTTGGCACCCATGATAGTGTCGTTGACCTTCAGTTGTTCACCGGACTGCTTGAAAGCGATGTCCATTATTCTCGGATCGACGAAAGCAACCCCGGAAAGTAGCGTATCATTCTTGCGCTGTATGTCGTTGATGGGAAGCCGGCCTCCTGACGCAAGGATTTGCTTCTGTTTGTCATCCAGCCTTTTCCCGTAGATATAATCGGGTATCTTGATGGTATCCACCGGCATGGTAATGATACGGTTGCTCGGTTCATGGAAAGATACATAACAGTTGCAAACTGTTCCCGTATGGGTATCCTTCATCTCCTTGATTGCCCCCAAAGTTCCAGTGTCTTTAAGCGACTGCTTTTCCTCGTCCGTGAATACTCCTTTATAGGCAGGCAGATCATACTGCGGTTTGTCAAGCCTGCTTAAAGTTTTCAGTTGCACCTTGCCGTCCTCCCCTTTGACACAGAGGAAACAGGCTTCCCCCATATCCTTCTTTTCACCGTTCACTTCCTTACTGATAGGGAAAGCCATAGAGGTAATCCTTCCTTTCAGCATCTCACCCATGCAGTGGTTATCAAACAAGAGTTGCTTGTCAACTCCCAATGCGGCAAGTTCTTTCCACGGAAGCTGGTGTTCGTCAAACTTATACCGGCGGGCAAGTTTGGCGATACGTCCTTCATCGTTGAGTTCGCTGTTCTCCACCAGTTTTTTACCTTCTACTCCGGGATCTTCCCCTTTTCGGATTTGAACTACGGCATTCAGTGTCTTTTCCAAAAGGACAAGAGGTACGAGAAAGAAACTGAAACTCGTGGGATTTTCGTACTGGTTCTTGAAATTGGTGAAGAAAAGTTCCAGCGGTGAGGTACGATCCAGTTTGAGAAAACTGCTGCTGTTCTTCTTGTCGGGTGGCACGATTTCGAGACTGCCGTCCTGCTCGTTCATTTTGGAAACGACTGCGGTTTTGTTCGTTCGCTTGTCAAGGATGGCCATTACATGCTCGTCCTGACTCTGTTCTTGTTGTTCTTGCTTTTTCTTAGCCATAAAATCAATAATTTAAGTGATACAATAATTAATCA
>Ga0192241_10799_pt1 | contig 11500 bp, 10 predicted proteins | sample Koala_Koa27_I3_FD_131239 | JGI IMG/M metagenome (GOLD analysis project Ga0192241, IMG submission 131239) | Enriched cells from koala feces incubated with labeled cellulose particles, San Francisco Zoo, California, United States - Koala_Koa2-7_I3 ... | reverse complement strand
CCAAAGAAGAGCAATAGCTGCCTTTCACATTACTATATACCGGTTTCTTCGGCGTGCTCTCCTTACCATATCCATGAGCACACAGACTTGAATATTTGATGGAATCGCCTTTGAAATCCCAGACAAAGAAACGTTTTTTGCCGGAAGGAATGCTGAAATCTACCAGAAAGCAATAATTCGTATTAAACCCTTTCTCTACGCAATAGGTTTTCGCTGCAAGAGCTTTTTCCCGTAAGGGTTGTTCGGCTTTGGCTACGATGCCAATGTTCAGACCAACAAGCGTGAATAATATCAGAGCAGACTTCTTCATAAAATTGTGCATAGTATAGTATTGACGAATAACGGCTAAATAAAAGTCGCATAAGTACATTCTTCAGATGATTACTCCAAGAAGTGCAACTTATGCGACCCTAATTCTTTTTTTTCAGAAACTGATATTCCTCACTTATCCCAAGTAGGATTTGAGCAATTTACTACGATTACTTTGTCTTAATCTTCTAATTGCTTTTTCTTTAATCTGACGAACGCGCTCACGTGTGAGGCCAAACTTATCGCCGATTTCTTCCAATGTCATTTCTTGTTGTCCGATACCGAAAAACATCTGTATGATTTCTTTTTCGCGTTCGGTTAACGTAGAAAGAGCTCTATCAATTTCCCTCGCAAGAGACTCATTAACCAGAGAGCGGTCCGCCATAGGCGAATCGTCGTTTACCAACACATCCAACAGGCTGTTGTCTTCTCCTTCCACGAAAGGCGCATCCACCGAAATATGACGGCCGGATACCTTCAGTGTATCAGAGATCTTGTCAACCGGAATTTCCAGTTCATCTGCCAACTCTTCGGGAGACGGACGCCGCTCGTTTTCCTGTTCGAACTTTGAGAAGGCTTTGCTGATCTTATTCAGCGAACCTACCTGATTCAACGGAAGACGAACAATACGCGACTGCTCTGCCAATGCTTGCAGAATAGACTGGCGAATCCACCATACGGCGTAGCTGATAAACTTGAATCCACGTGTTTCATCAAACTTTTCGGCGGCCTTGATCAGTCCTAAATTGCCTTCATTAATCAAGTCAGGCAAACTCAAACCCTGGTTCTGGTACTGCTTGGCCACAGATACGACGAAACGAAGATTGGCACGTGTCAATTTTTCCAATGCTACACGGTCACCCTTACGAATGCGCTGAGCGAGTTCCACTTCTTCCTCGACTGTTATCAGGTCCTCACGGCCGATTTCCTGCAAATACTTGTCAAGAGAAGCGCTCTCTCTGTTAGTGATACTTTTGGTAATCTTTAGTTGTCTCATTCTTTAAAAACAGATTTGGAGTGCAAAGTTACGACAAATAATTTGTTAACATACATATTTAGGCAACTTTTTCACTATATTTTCAACTAATAAAACAAAAAAGAATGCCGACAAGTTGTATGACGGCATCCTTTTTCTATTTCATTAGCTTATCCTACAATCTTCTTACCTTAATTTATAACTCATTCCTGAGTCAGGTCTACTGCAAAGTATCCGCGCTTGCCGGACGGGAATACGCCGGTCAGGAACAATACCTGATTCGGAGACTTAACAGCGGCTTTCATCACTTCTTCCAGATCACTTACTTTGCGCATCGGCTGGTCGTTAGCTTTCAGGATGATGAAACCTTTGCGAACTCCTGCATCTGACATCTTACCGGAAGAAACGCCTGTCACTTGCAGACCATAGCCGAGATTCAGCTGTTTCTTCAAGTCATCCGGCAGTTCTTTGAATGCAGCACCCAGAATTTCCATACCAGCTTCCTTCACGATCTTGGTAGTACCCTGTTCGTTCTTCAGCGTCACTTCTACTGACTTTTCTTTCTTGTCACGAACTAGTTTCACAGTTACCTTATCGCCCGGACGGTGTTTAGCCAATGCTTCCTGCAAGTCGGCAAAGTTATGTACTTTCTTGTTATCTAAACCGACAATTACGTCATCCACCTTGATATCAGCACCGGCAGCCGAACCGTTATCAACGATTTCGCGTACCCATACGCCGTCTACCACGCCAAATTCTTTCGCTTTATCACGCAGTGTAGTACCGGACTTATCGATAGGACTCTGATCTTCCATGATGCTGCTGCCCAAAGAAGCTCCCTTGATGCCAAGGAGGGCACGCTGTACTGTTCCGTATTGTTTCAGGTCGGCAACTACCTTAGTCATAATGCTGGTAGGGATAGCAAAGCCGTATCCGGCGTATGCTCCCGTAGGTGAAGACAACACGGAGTTAATACCTACCAGTTCGCCTTTCGCATTCACCAGTGCACCACCACTATTTCCCTGGTTGATGGCGGCATCTGTCTGGATGAAAGATTCAATACCGCCATTGTATACTCCCAAAGTACGGGCTTTGGCACTTACGATACCTGCTGTCACTGTAGAGTTCAGATTGAAGGGGTTTCCTACGGCGAGTACCCACTCTCCTACTTTCAGTGTTTCGGAATCTCCAACCGGAATAGTAGGCAGATCATCATCAGACTCAATCTTGATCAAAGCAAGGTCTGTGCTCGGGTCAGTACCGATCACACGTCCTCTGAACTCACGGTTATCATTCAGCTTCACACTGATCTCATCGGCACCTTCAATTACGTGATTGTTGGTTACGATATATCCGTCTTTGGAAATGATGACTCCGGAACCAAAACCAACACGAGGCTGGGATTGTACCTGACGCTGCTGTCCGCGTCCGTCTCCAAAGAAGAAGTCAAAAATATCCGGCGCTTGCTGAACGGTTCTTGTTTTAGCTTCCTGAGTAGACTTTATATGTACGACAGCATGAAGCGAATTCTCCGCAGCTTGTGTCAAGTCAACCGGTTGAGCGTTTACCGCGTCAAAAGCAGCCAATTTGACATTGGGACTCTGCTGGAACATCTCATTAAAAGATGTCTCTTTGGCAGCATCATTGGATTGCAACAATTTGTAAGTTGTCAATCCTGCAACTCCTGAGCTAAGAAGAATAATAGCTCCTACTCCCAGAATGTTCTTTGTTGTCTGTTTCATGATTTATAATTCTTTAAAATGTTAATATTCGACATTGTTTTAACTTTTACGACGTTAAAATAATAACAAATATCGTTCACTTATTCTACTTGTCACTCTTTTTTGTCCTCTTTTAACAGAGAATATTTGAGGCTTAACAGCGCTTAACGACAGCAACTGACAAATTTACATTCGTTGTATGTCAGATAGCTTTAACAGTCTGACATTCATTCAGTAAGATCAGATTTTCATGACACCGATTCCGGGTAAGTCATTCAAGGTGATTTTCCCCTTCACCACTTCTACCCCTTTAAAGCGATCGTTGGAGATGAGCAGGTTGCCATCGAGATCGGCAAAATCGACCGCCGGAGAAAATTGCGAGGCGGCAGATATCGCACACGAAGTCTCCGTCATGCAGCCCACCATCACGCGCATTCCCAAAGCGTGCGCCAGCGTCACCATCTTCCATGCTTCACGCATACCGGTACATTTCATCAGTTTGATGTTGATTCCCGTAAACGCACCTTTCAAAGCGGCCACATCCTTTAAACGCTGTAACGACTCATCGGCAAACACCGGCAGAGGGCTTTGCTGTGTCACCCAGGCAATGTCATCCAGTTGTTCCTTCGGCATGGGCTGCTCTATCATTACAATCCCCTTCTCTTTCAGCCAATGGATCATATCGAGCGCATATTGGCGGTCTTTCCATCCCTGGTTGGCATCTATGGCAATCGGAAGATCTGTCACCGAACGGATCGTCTCTATCATTTCCTTATCGTTGTCTCTCCCTAGCTTTACCTTTAATATATTAAACCGGTCTGCACACTCTTTTGTTTTGGCGCGCACCACATCGGGCGTATCAATACCGATCGTAAAGGTGGTGGAAGGGGTCTTTTCCTTATTCAATCCCCATATCTTATGCCACGGAGCTCCCAGCAGTTTTCCCACCAAATCATGAAGGGCAATATCTACCGCTGCCTTTGCCGCCGTGTCTTTCGGCGACAGACTGTCAACGTATGACAAAATGTCCTCTAACTGAAAAGGATCACTGAATTGCTCCAGATTTACTTTTTTAAGGAAGTTCATCACCGACTCCACCGTCTCCCCAAGATAAGGGGGCATTGACGCCTCTCCATATCCGGTCACTCCCTCATATTCGATTTCTACCTGCACATCGGGTGTGGTGGTACGCGAATAAGTGGCTACCGTAAAGACGTGCCTCAACTTTAACTCATAAGGGAAAAAAGTCATTTTCATCTTTCCTCCCATACCCTGTTTGTTTATATGAATGGTGGAAGCTATAGATTCTCCCGCCAATACCTGACTGACAGCTATTCCGGAGCCTAAAGTTGCAAAGGCGGCCGTTTTCAGGAAATCTCTTCTATTTGGCATTTGTTGAATGGATAATGGATAATTGATAATGATTAGTCATATAGATAATAGGGGTTATGGTCAGTGGTATTCATGCCTTTCTCCTTATTTATATAAGGCAGGAAGCGAGTGGCAAAAAGCAGACGGCCGGTGTTGAACTCGTCGTAGTACTCGTCTTCGGGATCAAAGCTGCTGACATGTACGTCTCCCAGGGCATGGATGAAGCGTTTGTTGCCCAGGTAGATGCCTACGTGCGAGATGCCTTCTTTGCGGTCGGCTGTGGCTTTGCGACCGAAAAAGACGAGGTCTCCGCGTTGCACGTTGGAGAAATCAGGAGCGATTTCAATGCGTTCGCCTACATAAGCCTGTTGCGACGCATCTCTCGGGATGATTATATCGTGCATAAAAAGCACTGTCCGGACCAGACCGCTGCAATCGACTCCTTTCGAAGAAGTTCCCGCCCACAGATAAGGGATTCCGATCATTGTATAGGCGGTTTGAATAATGCTTTCGACATCCTGTTTCAATGAAGCTCTCCACTTCGTTTCGGGTTGTGAAATATGTTTGGATATATATGCCTGGCGACCGTCGGGATAAGACACTTTGTAAAAGCGCCCTTTGCTCCCCTCCCACTTCAGACGGTTGCCGGCAACGACATCCGATACGGTCTGAGAGTCATCATCCGGTTTTTCGTACGTAAATCCATAATGGGAAGTCACCACGATCTTCTCAGCACGGTTCCATTCATCGTATTGCTCTTTCGACATCGGAGTAATCACCATCCGGTGTACCCATCCCGTATAGTCATCCGGAGTCTGAATCTCATACCAGCCGGTATATTGCAATACCTTGACCGGCATTCCGAGCAACGCCTGCGTACTCATCCCGGATGTAAACTTACCTTCATCGCGCATATTACAAACAGAAATGTGCACTACCCCATAAGCCGAATCAGCAGGCATGGAGCGTATTTCCTGAGCTTTCAGACTAACTACCGTTACTACCAGCAAGCAATAGAAAAAAGGATATTTTTCTTCATTGAATCATGATTTAATGATAGCAAAGGTAGAAATTATTTCTATTTGTGACACTTTCTTTGGCTAAAACAAAATAAATGACGTACTTTTGCACTCTAAAGCAGTTGGCCGGTCTGTCGCGTGCGCGTTTCGCGCAGGAGGAAAGTCCGGGCAACACAGAGCATCCTACTTCCTAACAGAAAGCTGTCCGCGAGGGTAGAGTAACGTAGAAGAAAATAACCGCCGCTCCTTTCGGGGAGAGGTAAGGGTGAGAAGGTAGGGTAAGAGCCTACCAGTCGTATGGTGACATACGGGCTGTACGTCTTAGGAGTTGTAAGGTCATGTAAACCGGCGTTATGAGAGCTGCTCGCTCCATGTCGGAGGGTAGACCGCTAAAGTGTCGTGGTGACACGCCACTCAGATAAATGACAGGCACCTTATATCTATAAGGTACAGAACTCGGCTTACAGGCTGACTGCTTTTTTTCTTTTTTAAACTGCTTTTTTAAAATTCTGAGCCATGAAGAAGAAAATCACCGATATATGGAAATTCATCACGTATGACATCTGGCGCATCACGGAAGATGAAGTGACTAGAACGAAATTCTCGCTCTACAATATTATCAAAACCATCTATCTCTGTATCAACCGATTTACTAAAGACCGGATGGCAAACAAGGCCTCAGCACTGACATACAGCACACTGCTTGCTATTGTGCCTATACTTGCCATCCTATTCGCCGTGGCCCGCGGATTCGGATTTGATAATCTGATGGAGCACCAGTTTCGGAGCGGCTTCGGAGGAAATATAGAAACGACGGAAGCTATTCTTTCTTTTGTCAACTCCTACCTCTCGCAAACCAAAGGCGGTATTTTCATTGGGGTAGGTCTGGTGATGTTGCTATGGACCGTGATCAATCTGGTGAGCAATATCGAAATCACTTTCAACCGTATTTGGGAAGTAAAGAAAGCGCGTTCCATGTACCGGAAGATTACGGACTATTTCTCCATGTTCCTGCTCATGCCGATTCTGATTGTGGTATCGGGCGGTCTTTCTCTGTTTGTGAGTACCGTGCTGAAGCAGATGGACGATTTCGTTTTACTGGCTCCCGTCATGAAGTTCATGATCCGCCTTATCCCATTTGTTTTGACTTGGCTGATGTTTACAGGGCTGTATATCTTCATGCCCAACACGAAAGTAAAATTCAAGCACGCTCTGATTGCAGGTATCCTGGCAGGTTCCGCTTATCAGGCCTTCCAGTTCCTGTATATCAACAGCCAGTTATGGGTATCGAAATACAATGCTATCTACGGTAGCTTCGCCGCCCTCCCCTTGTTTCTGCTTTGGCTGCAAATCTCATGGACCATCTGTCTGTTCGGAGCTGAATTGACGTATGCCGGACAAAATATCCGCAGCTTTAGTTTCGATCAGGATACCCGCAACATCAGCAGACGTTACCGGGACTTTATCTCTATCCTGATCATGTCACTTATCGCCAAACGTTTCGAAAGGAATGAACCGCCCTATACAGCAGCAGAAATATCGGAAGAGCATCAAATCCCCATCCGGCTGACTAATCAGGTACTCTATCAATTACAAGAAATAGACTTGATCCACGAGGTAGTGACCGACCAAAAAAGTGAAGATATCGGCTACCAGCCCTCTATGGATATCAACCAGCTGAATGTAGCCATCTTGCTCGACCGACTGGATACTTATGGGTCCGAAAACTTCAAGATCGACAAGGATGAGGAATTTAATGACGAATGGAAAGTACTGACTGAATCCAGAGAAGAATACTATAAGAAGGCAAGTAAAGTGCTACTGAAAGACCTATAGAAATTCCCATAAACGTCTTTGTTTTTTACCAATTCTCAATTTCGAGAATCACATTCAGGCAAATATCTCATAATCAAGAGATTAAAGACTTCTACTTTTTCCTTTAAAAGAAACAGGTCGTTGGTTTTAAAGGAAAGCCTCCTTGGTTTTAAAGGAACGACCTCTTCCTTTTAAACCAACGAGGCTTTTTACTGTATATCTACTCCGGCAAGTCCAAGGAGTAATCTTTTTTCAATTAGTATTGATTATAAGAAATGACCTTTTCTTTCGGCTTCCTCATCTTCTTTCGTTTCTCTTTCACCGGATACCCGATTGCAATATCCAGCAATAAACGTTTGGAAGCAGGAATACCTGTCAATTGCTTGATCTCTTTTTCATCAAACCAGCCCAAGATGCAGGAACCCAGTCCTTCATTCTCTGCAGCCAATGTGATATGAGCAGCAGCGATTCCAATATCAATCAGCGGGAAATGCTTGCCTTTTACTTTTCCTCCAAGCAAGGATGTAATATTGGCAGACTCTTCTACAACCAGAATATGTACAGGGGCATCTTTGGCGAACTTATTCATGCCTAGTCCGGCTGCCGCCTTCCCCACTTTTGAAGCCAGCTCATGGTCCGTCACGACCACAAACTTCCATGGCTGCGCATTGCAGGCAGAAGGAGCCAGACGAGCAGCTTCCAGAATGCGCTCCAGCTTCTCCGCTTCTACCGGACGCTCTTTATCATACGCCCGGTCACTCTGACGAGACAGTACCAATTGCAGAAAATCCATCAGACATCTATTTTTTAATTATCTATACTGAATCATCCGGCTGATATACTTACCGATGATATCAAATTCGATATTCACTACGCTACCGATTTCAAATGTATGAAAGTTGGTATATTCGTAAGTATAAGGTATGATAGCTACCTGGAAAGTATCATCCGTCGGATTGCATACCGTCAGACTGACACCATTAACAGTCACCGAACCCTTGTCTACCGTGATATAGCCACGTTTCGCCATTTCTTTATCAAATGCATATTTAAATGTAAAATACCAGCTTCCTTCCGCATCCTTGATTTCCACACAAATAGCCGTCTGATCTACGTGTCCCTGCACGATATGTCCATCCAGTCGGCCATTCATCATCATGCTGCGCTCTACATTCACCTTATCGCCCACTTTCAGCAAACCAAGATTCGAACGGTCCAGCGTTTCTTTCATGGCAGTTACCGTATACGTATCATCAGTCAGACTCACTACCGTCAGGCATACTCCGTTGTGAGAAATACTCTGATCAATCTTCAGCTCATTTACAAACGAACACTTAAATGTAAAGTGTATATTCTCCTGGTCTTTCACCAGTGCTACCAAAGTAGCGTACTCTTCTACGATTCCAGAAAACATAATGTTATTTATTTTAGTACGGCTCAAAGATACAAATAAGGAAGGAGCTTAAAAAATAAGAGCAAAAAAAAATGGGGCTTTTCACAAAGCTCCATTTTTCAGTTTTCAATAGGTATTAGTTTTTTTTAAGGTAAAAAGATTGTTTTCAGGATAACGGTGCAAATATAGTCGCTTTTACTGATACTCTCCAAATTATAAAACATGTCATATAACATCTTTTTGAAATTTCTTTGGATTTATTATCATTTGACGCAAAACCGCCCATAACTTGTCCGTTACAAGGGACAAATATAGGATTATTTTCTAAGTAGCCCTAATTTTTGTTTAAAAACATGCAAAAAATTACGATTTCGGGTAGTTTTCGTCCACTTTTCCGCTATGTTTTAAGACTTTCGCATCAATAAAGAAGACTATTTCTTCGGCTATATTAGTAATATGGTCGCCCGAACGCTCCAGTTTGCGGAACACGCCAACCAAGTCAACACAAGTATGCGCCGTCTCCGGATGTTCACGGATATAATCTGCCAGGATGCCTGTGGCTTCCGCATTGATATCATCCAGCAAGTTATCTTTGCCGAATACCGCCGTTGCCATTTCAATATTCTCTTCGTTCAAGGCACGTTTTGCTAGTTCCAGCATGGACAATACCTCTGCCTGCATCTCTCCCAAACGCAGACGAGTCAGCAGATCGGCGTCCAGCACCGGTTCTTTACAGCGAATAACGAAACGGGCTATCCCTTCTGCAAAGTCTCCCAGACGTTCCAGATTTGTATTGATTTTCAGCATTGCCAGCACAAATCGGAGATCAATCGCCACCGGATTGTACAACGCAATGATATCCTCTATATCACTGTCGATCTTCAGTTCAAAGGCATTCACCCGACGTTCGCGAACCATTACCTGTTGTGCCAGTTCCTTGTCAAGTGTCATGACTGCTTCCCCTGCACGGTCAAGCTGATTGTACACCAGTGTCCACATTTCATCCACTTCTTTCTTCAATAGAATGAGTTCCGATTCTATAAACTTTACCATAGTCTATTTATATATAAATGATTAATATTCTCGTTTTTCACAAACACTCCGGTAGCGCTTAGCCGAAACGTCCTGTGATATAATTCTGGGTAGCCTCTTTCTCAGGGTTGGTGAATATCCTTTTCGTATCACCATACTCTACCATCTCTCCCAAGTAGAAGAAAGCTGTCTTGTCACTGACACGTGCTGCCTGCTGCATATTGTGAGTTACGATCACGATTGTATAGTCCTTCTTCAGTTCATGAATCAATTCCTCTACTTTGGCTGTAGAAATAGGATCGAGCGCAGAAGCCGGTTCATCCATCAACAGTACCGAAGGAGATACCGCCATGGCACGGGCAATACAGAGACGTTGCTGCTGTCCGCCGGATAAAGCATAGGCAGACTCTTTCAGTTTATCTTTCACCTCATCCCAAAGCGCAGCCCCTTTCAGCGTCTCTTCTACCCGCTGGCGGATGAAAGCGTTATCTTTCACTCCATTGACGCGAAGCCCGTAAGCGACATTCTCGAATATGCTTTTCGGGAAAGGGTTAGGGCGCTGGAAAACCATGCCCACATTCTTGCGAAGCTCGTCCACTTCCACCCCTTTGGCATAAATATTATGTCCGTCAATCCGGATTTCACCTTCCAGACGGGTAGCGGGAATCAAGTCGTTCATCCGGTTGAAAAGACGAAGGAAAGTCGATTTACCACATCCCGACGGTCCGATAAAGGCAACTACAGACTTTTCTTCAATCTCCATGCTGATCCCTTTCAAGGCATGAAAATCACCATACCAGAAGTTTACATCACGCGCATCTATTTTTATTGTATCCATATACTTATCAATTCGTTTTTACTCTTTTCTCGAAATATTTTCTCAATGCATTTGCCAGCAGATTAACCAGAAGGATAATCACAATCAGTACCAAAGCCGTACCATAAGCCAACGGCAACTGCGCTTCCATATCCGTTCCGCTGGTCGAAATCACATACAGGTGATACGGCAGCGCCATACACTGGTCCAGAATGCTCGTCGGCAACTGTGGCAGGAAGTAAGCGGCACAGGTAAACAGAATCGGCGCCGTCTCACCTGAAACACGTCCCAAAGCAAGGATTAATCCTGTAATGATGTTCGGCATCCCCATCGGAAGAATCACATGCCAGATCGTCTGCAATCTGGTAGCCCCCAATGCCCTGCTTCCTTCACGCATACTGTCGGGAATCGCTTTCAATGCCTCCTCCGTAGTACGAATAACCAAAGGTACGCAAAGTAAACCTAACGTCAAAGAACCCGCCAGAATACTGTCACCAAAGCCCATATAATTGACAAACAGCGCCATACCGAACAGACCGAAAACGATAGAAGGAATACCGCTCAGATTGTTCGTCATCACTCGTATAAAACGTACCAGCTTCCCTTTCGGAGCATATTCATTCATATAGATTCCACTCATCACTCCCACTGGAAAAGCGAAAAGCGCACTGCCAACCATCAGATAGAAAGTACCGACAATAGCCGGCCAGATACCTCCGCCGGTCATCCCGTCCGTAGGTGCCGAAGTGATGAACTCCCAACTGATAGCGCCCGCTCCCTTATATATAATGAAACCGAGAATCGCAAACAAAATCAACACTATGCAGAGACTCAACAACCGGAAAATTCCGAAAGCCAGCCTCTGAGAACGGTGTTTCGCTTTATTATTACTTCGTATTTCCATATCACTTGCTACGTTTTATTCCTTTAGAAGAGATATGTTATAAAGAACAGTACGACACCCAACAGGAACAACGCTTCGTAGTGCGGTCCTCCTGCCGGAGCTTCTCCCAGTTCCGCCGCAATCGTTGCCGGAATCGTGCGGAG
>Ga0192241_10797_pt1 | contig 11506 bp, 18 predicted proteins | sample Koala_Koa27_I3_FD_131239 | JGI IMG/M metagenome (GOLD analysis project Ga0192241, IMG submission 131239) | Enriched cells from koala feces incubated with labeled cellulose particles, San Francisco Zoo, California, United States - Koala_Koa2-7_I3 ... | reverse complement strand
TGAGAGAAATGGCAATGACACCCTTTATAAATAGTGGTGGTGAATCTGACTTTCAAAAGGTATTGAGATTAGAACGCGAATTAAGCCTAACAAAAGCTGAATTTGCGAGAATATCCAAAGAAAATCAAGTTTATCATGACAGTGTGATGCAAAGACGAAACGCTTCTGAGGTTTGGATTGAAGATAACACAGTAAAATATAGCTTATGAACTCAATAAACGTAAACGGTTGCAGCATATGAAAACCTTAGAAACGGGATAAATAGCTAAGTTCACGACAATAGAGCGATTGTCGTGTATAACGATTGAAGATATTTCATTATCTTTGATTATGGTAGTACCTTTGGAGTACTATCGCGGGTTAGAGCAGTGGTCAGCTCATCACTTTGACTTGGTGAAGGTCGTAGGTTCGAATCCTGCACCCGCAACAATGATTATTAACTTTTAAATACACACGATTATGGAAATCCTTACGCTTATCATTAAGCAAAAATTCTTTGATGAGATTGTCAAAGGCACGAAAAAACAAGAGTTCAGAGAGATACGCCCGAATAGCCAGGCAAAGTATTGCGAATTGGATGAAGAAGGGTTTTGTAAAGAAGTAGACGGCGTGTTGCAGCCTCGCAAGTATGATGCAATTCGTTTCTTTGTTGGCTATAACAAAGACCGTGCTTCTGCCTTAGTCAAGGTTGAAGGTGCGAAGATTGAACTCTTTGAGGACGAAGATGGTAATCTCATTGAATACAAAGATAAAGGCGAGAGTTATTTAGCTGCACAGGTCGTTTATGACCTTGGTGAAATAATAGAGAAGAATGTTTAACTATTAATTAAAAAAGCTGAGTCAGACAAAGAACAGGTTTTGCAACCTCTAACTATAGAGGCGGTCGTAGGGGGCTAACAGTTCCCGGCACAGGTAGAACGTCAAACGGTGGTCGATTTATCACCCGCAGACAGCAGTATGGTAACATCCGTAGAGGATTAGGCATGAGTGGAGGATGACGCTGCTTGAGAAGACATACGGCAATATAGACCTCATTCGAGTAAAATCGAGTGAGGCTATCTTGTTTTGTAGTCTTGGTAAAGATTCGCTTGTCCTGCTTGATTTGATTTATCCGAAGTTTGACCGGATTGTCTGTGTTTTCATGTACTTCGTTGAAGGATTAGAGCACATCGAAAGATGGATCGGTTGGGCAAAGGCTAAATATCCTAGGATTGAGTTTGTGCAAATACCGCACTGGAATCTCACTTATATTCTTCGTAGTGGCATGTATTGTGTGCCTAACCCTGATGTAAAGCTCTTAAAGTTGGCTGATGTAGTAAAAGCTATGCAATTAAAATATGGCATCTATTACACGTTTCTAGGCATGAAGAAAGCGGACGGCATGAACAGACGTTTGATGTTGAAAGGTTATGAGGCAAATGGGTACGAGAATAAAGGTCTGTGTTATCCGCTTGCAGATTGGACACAAAAGGATATTCTCGCCTACATGAAGATGCACCGACTTCCCGAACCAATACGATATTCATTGAAAGCCAGTTCTGGTATTGGATTTAATCTTGATTGTATGCTTTGGATGGAGAAGAATTACCCACAGGACTTACAGAGACTTTATAAAACTTTCCCTATGGCAGAAAGAGTGCTTTGGGAATATCATAATAAACAAAATTAAAGGAGGATTGCTGAGTTAGAAGAAAGAAAACTTGGGGAAGTAGTACAGCGAGTAGGCGTGCAAAACAATCCCGCGATAATCTTATAGCGAGAGCCGAAAGAAATACACTTCGGCAGAGAGGTTTTGGTTTAAGCAATGGCTAACATGGAACTAAGTAAATACATAAAGAGTGAATCGGTAGAACTCAGCCGTTCTGCCATTCACTTTGCCGATTATAATCCGAGAAAGCTATCTGATGAATCACGCAAGACTTTAAAGCGTGGTATCAAGAAATTCGGGTTAGTCGGTGGAATTGTTGTGAACAAGCGTACCGGATTAACGGTAGTCAGCGGACACCAGCGTTTATCTGTCATGGATGAATTGCAGAAGTTCCCCGATAATGACTACCGTATTCGTGTCGATGTCATAGATGTGGACGAAAAGCAGGAGCGTGAGTTAAACATACTCCTAAATAATCCAAACGCTATGGGTACATGGGATTTTGATGCCCTTGCGCGTATTGTTCCCGATATTGATTGGAAAGATGCAGGATTGACCGATGCTGACCTAAATATGATTGGCGTTGATTACCTGTTGCAGACCGAAGAGGAAAACTCCATTGCTGATGCTTTATCTGATATGATGTCGCCTGTGACTGAACAGAAGGAAGCCGATAGAGCTGCCAAACAGTTGGAACGTGCCGAGAAGGTTGCTCACATGAAAGAAGTCAAGCAACAAGTTAAGGAAAACGCACAGAAGACAGCCGAGGATATGGATGCATATGTGATGTTGTCCTTTGATACCTACGAGGCGAAAGCGGCTTTCTGTGAAAGATTCGGTTATGATGCGGATATGAAATTTATCAAAGGAGAAGTATTCTCCGACCAGATAGAAAGGATTGATTAATCTTAAATTAATTGCCGAGTTAGAAAGAAAAAAGTATTAGCAATGACAGAAGAAGAATACTTGTCTTCCAAAGGGTATGGTCGTTCTGGCTTTGGCGATGTCGCTTTAGCTAAAGGAAATTATCGTAATCGTACCGGTAAGGCTATTCTTCAAAAGCAAAACACAAAAGATGTCGAATATACTAATAAACGGACATCCTTACGTGCTGAATATAATAGGAAGTTAGCTTCTGGAGAAATCAGGCAACCAAGTAGAATTGAGCAACTCATTAAAACGGCAAGAGGTAACTCTGATAATGAGGCGGTAAAGGCAGCAAGGAGAGTTTTAGAAAAGAGAGGTGTTAATTGGAAATCAAATGGCTTAATTGTTGGATAAAAAAAGAAAGTGAGGTGTTGAGTCAGAAGTAGAAAAATTTCAAATCGTACAGGGCGTTATAATACGACCATATATCCTAACAATAGCGATACTGGTAGAAAGTCTGCTATCGTAAATAGAGCTGTAAGTATGATACGTTCTAATTTACAGAATCAAGGAAGTGGAAGATTTATGAGAAACTATCAGCGTATTGTCCGAGCAAAAGATAATATGCTTAATAGTAATTCTCGTGCTAAAGGATTAGCTAACGGATAAGATTATGCCAAAGAGTGAATCTCAAAATACAAAAAGTCGTGCAGGAAGAAAGCCCAAGTTTGATTATACAAGCAAAGACTTTCTTTCTCTCGTGGAATCGTATGCCAAAAAGGGATTCACAGATAAGGAGATTGCTCATGCTATCGGGTTGTGTCCTCAAACCTTCTGTGAGAAGAAGAACGAATACCCCGAATTTAGCGAAGTACTATCACGCGCGCGTTGTGCAATCAACTCACTGGTGCGTGCCAAGTTCCTTGCTATGGCTTTGGGTGGTGTCAAGACAAAAAGCACCACTATCCGGAAAATCAAGGATAAGGAAGGAAACCTAACGGGTGAGGAAGAAGTTCAAACCGTAGAAGGTGAACTGACTCCCGGCTTGCAAGCACAGTCTGTTTGGCTTTACCATTACGATGAAGAATGGAGGAAGATAGAGCATAAGCAGGATGAAGATGCCGACATTCCCACAGACATAAACCACGGTATCAGTATTGATTCATGGATTAAAGATAAGCTGAAATGATAGTACCCCAGGAAATTTACCATCCATTATACGAAGATAAGGAGAAATTCATTATCCTTATCACCGGCGGGCGTGGTAGTGGCAAGTCTTTCAATGCTTCCACCTTCATTGAGCGTCTTACCTTTGAAATGACGGAAGTCGAGAAGATAGTTCATCAGATACTCTATACCCGTTACACAATGGTTTCCGCTGGTATGTCTATCATTCCCGAAATGATGGAGAAGATAGAACTGGACGGAACGGAGAAGTATTTCCGAACTACCAAAACGGATATAGTCAACAAAATGACTAAGAGTCGCATCATGTTCCGTGGTATCAAGACTTCTTCAGGAAATCAGACTGCGAAACTGAAATCCATTCAGGGTATCACTACTTTCGTCTGTGATGAAGCGGAGGAATGGACGAATGAAGAAGAATTTGATAAGATAATGCTCTCTATTCGTAAGAAAGGCATTCAGAACCGGATTATCATCATAATGAACCCGTGTGATTCCAATCACTTCATTTACAAGAAATACATTGAGAATACTCATAAGCTGGTAGAGATTGACGGGGTGCAGGTTCAAATATCCACTCATCCGAACGTACTCCACATTCATACTACTTACTTTGATAACTTGGAGAACCTTTCTCCGGAGTTCTTGAAAGAAGTCGAGGATATGAAGGTGAACAATCCGGAGAAATATGCTCATGTGGTTATCGGGCGTTGGGCTGATGTTGCAGAAGGGGCAGTGTTCAAGAAGTGGGGTATCGTTGACGAGTTCCCGGCTTGGGCGAAGAAAGTTGCTTGTGGTTTGGACTTTGGTTTTACAAATGACCCGTCCGCACTTGTCAAATGTGGGATAGTGGATAATGACTTGTATATTGACGAACAGTTTTACCAAACGGGTATGGAAATATCCGATTTGGCTAGAGAAATAAAGAAAGTTGGGCTTCATATATATGCGGATAGTGCAGATCCTCGACTTATACAGGAACTTGCCAATAGGGGAATTATCATATATCCTGTATCCAAGCCTGCCGGTTCCGTTATAGCAGGAATAGAGAAGATAAAAGACTTTGATAATATTTTTATCACAAAGCGGTCTTACAATCTGCAAAAGGAATGGCGTAGTTATGTATGGGCAAAGGACAAGGACGGGAACTATATAAACGAACCAGAAGACGCGAATAATCACGGAGTGGATACCACACGGTATTATATAAACGGGTATATACTTGGGCAAATAGTCAGACCAAAGAACGTGAATAAATCAGATTTAGGAATCTATTAAAATATGAGATATGAATAACTACTTGCAACAGATAATGACTTATTTCCGTAACCTTGCATTGAATTCAGCAGGTGTTGAACGGGACTTGTATCAACTCATTCAAGATGGAGACATTGATACAGCTATTGACATGATGCAAAACCGGGATGATGAAGTTGATAGTGCGATTAAAGAGTATAATCCTCAAACGCACGAAGTGATGTCTAGACCGAATAAGTACCGGAAGAATGATGATCCATATATTTCAGAGAAACTTCCCCGGTCCAGACAAAGGTATATCAACGAAGTGGAGTTATTCTTCCTTCTAGGAAATCCGATAAGATGGAAGAAGGAAACCGGTTCTGATGAAGCGTTTGGTCTGTTTACAGACTTTATAAAGAATACCCGGTTTAACTCTACTATGAGACAGGCAAAGAGACTCGCTGGTGCTGAAACAGAATCAGCGAAGATTTATCACTTGTATAGAGATGACCGTACAAGAGAACGTCAAGTAAAAAGCATGGTTATGTCTCGTTCTAATGGTTATCGACTTCGCCCTTTGTTTGACCAATACGGGAATATGACCGCATTCGCTTATGGTTATAAGCTAAAAGAGAGTGGAAAGACTGTTCAGCACTGGGATATCCAAACGCCGGATATGCTTTTCTTCTGCCGGAAAGGGAATATTGGTTATGAAGTTGAATCTTATCCTAACCCGACTGGAAAGATAAACGTCTTGTATTATAATCAACCCAAAGCATGGGATGGGGCGGAACCAAGATTGAAACGTGAAGAAATTCTGGATTCAAAAGTCGGGGATACTAATAACTATTTTGCTGATCCTATAGCAGTTGCTTCCGCTGATGTAATTCAAATGATGGCAGACCCTAATAAGCCCGGCAAGTTGATTCAATGTCAAGGAACCAACTCGAAATTTGAATATGTCAATCCTCCCCAGTCTTCTGAAACGCGCGAAGCAGAAAAACGGGATTTGAACGATTCTATATTGTTTGATACATTCACTCCCGACTTTTCTTTTGATAAGATAAAGGGTATGGGTACTCTTTCCGGCGATGCAATACAGAATGCCATGATACTTGGCTTTATTAAGCGAGATAACCGGAAAGAAACTTACGAGGAACTTGTTGATCGGGAAAAGAATCTAATCATTAGTATTTTAAAGTATCTCCATCCGGACAAAGCTGCAGAACTTGATGAATTGGAAATTTCCTTTGATTTCTCGGAACCGTTTACAGAAGACAAACAAAGGACATGGGCAGCTATCGGCAAATTATACACTGATGGAATAGCTTCGTTGGAGCAGGCTGTTCAGATGTTGGCATTGACGGATGCACCGGAGGAAGAGGTAGAAAGAATTAAGAATGCAAAATCTGATGGGAAAGATAAAATCGGAGAAAAAGAGCATCCGGCAACTTCTTAGTCAGAAAAATTGCGAGGGGTATAATTTTAGTATAAGAAAAATAGAGCATTATGGGAAAGAAGAAAGGTTCAAAGAAAAAGGGTAAAGGCTGTTAGGCTTCCTTTGGGATAGCGGTGATTCGATAGGGTTGCCGCTATTTTTTTTGCTTTTGATTGAAACTTTTCTCTATATTATTTTGTTGTGTAACTAAATTTAGTTACATTTGCGGAAAGAACAAATGATATGGGTACTAAAGAAAAGTTGATAGAACGTTTTTGCAAGCTACCTAAAGATTTCACTTATGATGAAACTTTAAAGGTACTTTCTGCTTTTGGATATAGCGAGCATAACAAGGGTGCTACATCCGGTTCTCGTGTTAGATTTAAAAATGAGCAGACGGGGCAGTATATTGATATTCATAAACCGCATCCGGGAAGTATTATGAAAGAGTGGATGATGAAAGCGATTTATCAACATTTGAAAAGCAATGGTTTAATTAAATAGAAAGGATAGAATATGGATTACTTGGAATACAAAGGATATAAAGGTTCAGTTGAATACAGCAAAGCTGACAACTGCCTTTTTGGAAAGGTGCTTGGAATGAGTAAAGATTTGATTCTTTATGAGGGCAGTAATATTGATGAACTCCGCGCTGATTTTGAAGCTGGCATAGATAGTTATCTTGCAGGATGCTTGGCTGACGGAATAGAACCACGCAAACCGTATAGCGGAACTTTGAATATTCGTATCCCTGCGGAGGTACATAGCAAGATTGCCATGCTTGCACAAGAAACGGGAACTACTATCAATGGGTACATAAGACAGGCTTTGGAAAATCAATTAAAACTGGCTCATTGATATGGCTAAAATAGAGAATGAGATAGAATATGATGCAATTTGCCAAAGGATAGAGGAGTTTCTTCCTATGACAGATGATGATACGCCTTTGACAGATCCGAAATTGATTGAATTGAGGATCTTATCTGAATTGGTTATTGAGTATGAGGAAGAACATTGTCCAATGAGGGCAAAGATCAGTTGCAGAACTATTAAGAGTATACCTTGAAGAAAAAAGACTCTATATTTTGAAGGTTTATCTGTAATAATTAATAACTAAAGAGAGTGATACTAATATGAATGAAATTATATATCGCTTAAGACCTGTTAGTGATAAAACAATTGAGGAACTGACTGAACCTTATTTATGGTTCTCAAGACCGACAGAGTATAAAGATTCTGATGATGCTAATATAATCGCATTCTCAGAAGAAAATACTACCGTTAAAGAGCTTTTTGAACAAATTTTTGGAAATGCAGAGAAGTTGGGGGAAGAACTAAGTCGATTAGGGATGTGCTGTTTTACAAAATGCTTACCAAAAGCGACAGAATGGAGGCGATTCCCTAAAGGTCACAATTCTATTTTTATTGAATATGATAAAAAAATACTTGAAAAATATTTTATAGAAAAATATTATCTAGGTAATTGTTTCAAAGAAGTACAATATAAAGAGCATCCTATTATTTTGGAATCAAGTGATAAAAATGGATATGATGTTCTTTGGGAAGAAACAAAAGATGGTGAATATTATAAATCATTAAGAGGGGATATTGCCCGTGACCAAAAATTGATGGATGAATTTATAATGCGATTTATAACAACCATAAACATCCGCTATGAAAAACAAGATAAGGAAAGAATTATACTTCCATATAGAGCTATACAGAATGCACCTCAAGATGTGCTTGGATATAGAATAAAGATACCTAAAGAGTCAATTAGGAAGATTTATTATAATCGGAATACTAATGAGAATTTTGTTGGCACATTAAAAGAAATGGGCTTTTTAATGGTGGAGAAATAGTTTTGATTGAGATTTCTTTTACATTAACTTTATCAGGCGTGATTCTACTTGGTTTCACGCTTTTTTTAGACTCATTTCCCATAATCTCCCAATTGTGGTTTTCCACCTTTCTAATTATTTCTCTCCCACCTACTTACTGACTACTTTTATACCATATTCACGACAATGGCTCTATTGTCGTGAATGGACAGTTTAAATATTTACTAATCGTTTGTATTGGTAGTATTTTTACTATCTCAAATTGATAATTAAAATTCATACGGTATGAAAGAAAAGATTTTCCAAAAACTAAAACAAGAATTCTCTCATCTTGGGTTAGGTGATGTTGTCCTACAGGCACATGCTGATAGTCTCGCTGCTATTGGTCTTGTTACTGATGAGAACATTGACACTGTTGTTTCTGCATAGAAAGGATTCCTCGAGAACCTTCAAAAGACAAGTGACAAGCGTGTCACTGATGCTGTTTCTAAAGCGAAAGCTGATGCTAAAAAAGAGTTTGAGACAGAAGAAGCTAAGAAGAAAGCTGAGGAAGAAGCCCAAAAACAGGAAGAACAGGCAAAGCATGAGAGAAAAAAGGAGATGCCAGATTGGTACAAGGCAGAGAAAGAAGCCAATGAAAGAACAATCAAGGAATTGAAGGAAACTAACAAAGCACTATTAGAGAGCGTAGGTAGTATCCAGAAAGAGAATGATACTTTCAAGGCTGAAAAAGCAGCTGCCGAGCGGAACAATCTGATCACATCCAAAGCCAAAGAGTTGGGCATACCACAGTGGAGAATTGAAGAGGGCTTTTCAATAGCATCGGATGCTAATGAAGAAGCGATTACTTCTCATCTGACTACGGTAGCGAACAATGTCAAGGCGCAATTACTACCAGGCAATAAGAATTCATTTCCTCTATCAGACAATAAACCTGATAAGAATGAAGTGGATGCCATTGCCAAATCATTAGTCGGTTAATTAAAAGAAAAGAGAATGACAAAAGCAAATTTAAACAATGAAAGAGAGCAGGTAATTTTCGGTGATGATTCAATTGTTATCCAGAAATATATCTCCGGCGTCAAAGGAGGTCGGACGCTCGATGTTACCGGATTTACGGACAAGGTCATTAAGGCATCTCATGTGATTATTCACAAAGATGGTGTTTATAAGCCAATGCCCGTGGCAGGTGGTAGTTATGCGGCATTACCTGAAGGATATAGTTATGCCGGGGTACTTTATCGCTCAATTATGACGGCTAAGCCGTTCGCGTCTATTATGACGTGGGGAGAAGTAAACGATGTGGCAAAAGCCTATGACATGTCGGCTATTTTAGCTGATTTCAAAGCAGCTTGTCCGCATATTGATTTCATTAAAGACGAGGAGGCATAATATATGGAAAAATCACTTTACTTAGAGTATGTTCAAAGATTCTTCCCTCAGTTGGTTGTTTCCATCATTGAGAGATTGAACGAAAAGAGAGCTAACCAGCTTCCTTATATGTATAAAACGCTGCTTACCCCGGACTTCTCAGCCGATGGACGTTGGTCTAGTATTCTGGCTGAGTGTAACAGGGTGGCTGCCGATGTCGTTTCTTTGGATTCCGAACTTCCGTTGAAAACTCGTGATTCTATCGAAACTGCCTCCGGTGAGATTCCCAAGATTGGTATGAAGCTTTATCTGACTGAAAAGCAGATGAAGGACATTGATGCCATGATTGCACAGAATCTGCCTCTCAATCAAATCGTGAATAAGATTTTCAATGATCTTCCGCGCTGTCTTGAAGGCGTATGGGAACGTATTGAGGATATGTTCCTTTCCGAACTGTCAACCGGTATCGGTTTGAGTGAACGTAATAACGGAACTGGTGTCCGTATTGATGTTGGTTATTATACTGCAAACAGGTTCGGTGTATCTGTTTTGTGGAGCGACCCAGATACATCAAAACCTCTTGATGATATGCAACAGGTCTTTGATAAAGCTTTGGAAGATCAAAATACCATCACAGACATTTGACTGGATGATGTTGCTTTGAAAGGATTCTATCAAAGTAAGCAGATACGTGAGCAATATGCTTTCGATAACAAAGTTACTGCCCAGTCCGGTTTCAGTGTTCCGACATTGGATTTTGAAAAGGCTTCCCAAGTAGCAAAGACAAAATGGGATGTAACCCTTCATCGTGTTGCGCGTAAGATTAAGACTGAAATCAATGGTGTCAAGAAGTCGCATTCTCCTTGGCAACAGGGTATGGTAGTCTTTACTTGTGATGAGAAGTTGGGCTCTCTTGTATGGACTAATACCGCAGAAGCCACACGTCAGGTTGCCGGTGTTGAATACCAGGTGGCAGACGAGTTCGTTTTGCTGTCTAAGTACTCAAAGAATGACCCGTTGAGAGAATTCACTTCTTCTCAAGCTATGGTTGTTCCTATCATCAACAATGTCGATAGAATCTATACGTTGGACTCCAAAACTGTGCAGGGATGAAAGTAAAAGCAACAACTGTTTTTCGAGACAAGTTTACTCACCAGCTTTATAATCCTGGTGAGGTGATTGAAATAGAAGATGAAGCTCGTATTGAAGACTTGGTGAACCGCAAACTTGCTGAGCGTGTCGAAGTTCCCGAAGGAAAGAAGGAGGTTAAAATCTCCCTCTTTGAAAAGGAGTTCGAGAAGAAAGAGTTGGTTGAAGCATTGAAGTCTATCGGTGAAAAAGGTGCTATGAACATGAAAGAGGAAACTCTTTTGGCTAATGTTACGGCTTTGGACGAAGAAAAGACTTCGGCTTTGAAAAAGGCTTTAGGTATTGAGGTATGACGGTAAACGACTACATACAACAGAAGTTCCAGACCTTCGGCATTCAGTTGTCGGAGGCTGACCTTTTGGATATGTGTCTAACATCGAAGATAAACGGAGAGGATGAGATAAACGAAGATTGCCACGATCGCGTCTCAGTAGCTATGGCTAAGTTTATCCCCTCTCTCCTACTCCGTGCCACTTCAATCAATGAAAGCAGCTTCTCTATGTCTTGGAACATTCAAGGCATTAAGGACTATTACTTGTTCTTATGTAAGAAGTACGGAATTGCCTTAGATGATGCAACCTCTGTTTTATTAGGATTAAATATAATTAAGGACATAGCTCCGAGTAGTTAAAGTAGTTGGTATTCTTCACCGTGTAAACCTCGCCTTGACCTCTCACTTTCTCACCATCCATACAGCGAATTTCATCCCCAGCCTTGATAGTGATTCTTTTCTCACACACTACATGGTAATTAGGACGATACACAGAG
>Ga0192241_10796_pt1 | contig 11539 bp, 8 predicted proteins | sample Koala_Koa27_I3_FD_131239 | JGI IMG/M metagenome (GOLD analysis project Ga0192241, IMG submission 131239) | Enriched cells from koala feces incubated with labeled cellulose particles, San Francisco Zoo, California, United States - Koala_Koa2-7_I3 ... | reverse complement strand
CCGTGTCGGTAAATGGGGTTCTATTCAAGTGATATGCGATGTACTCAAGATGCTGACCAAGGAGATTTTCACTCCGAAGGATGCCGACCGCTTCCTCTACAATCTGGCTCCATTCATGGTGATTATCGCCTCGTTCCTCACTTTCGCTTGTATTCCTTTTAATAAAGGAGCGGAAATTCTGAATTTTAATGTGGGCGTATTCTTCCTGCTGGCTGCTTCCAGCATCGGTGTGGTAGGTATTCTGCTTGCCGGTTGGGGTAGTAACAACAAGTTTTCGCTGATCGGTGCCATGCGAAGCGGCGCACAGATCATCAGTTATGAGTTGTCAGTGGGTATGAGCATCATGACGATGGTCGTACTGATGGGCACCATGCAGTTCTCCGAAATCGTAGAAGGACAGGCTGACGGATGGTTTATCTTCAAAGGACATATTCCTGCCGTTATCGCTTTCATCATCTATCTCATTGCCGGAAATGCAGAATGTAACCGTGGCCCGTTCGACCTTCCCGAAGCGGAAAGTGAATTGACGGCCGGATATCATACGGAATATTCCGGTATGCACTTCGGTTTCTTTTATCTGGCGGAATATCTGAATCTGTTTATCGTAGCCAGCGTGGCCGCTACCATCTTTTTGGGAGGCTGGATGCCATTGCATATCATCGGTTTGGACGGATTCAACGCTGTTATGGACTATATTCCCGGCTTCATCTGGTTCTTTGCCAAAGCATTCTTCGTTGTGTTCCTCTTAATGTGGATCAAATGGACTTTCCCACGCCTGCGTATCGACCAGATTCTGAATCTGGAATGGAAATATCTGGTTCCAATTTCTATGGTAAACCTATTATTAATGGCATGTTGTGTTGCCTTTGGCTTCCACTTCTAAAATAAGAATTATGGAATATAAAGATCAAAAATATACGTATTTGGGAGGACTGATACATGGTATCAGCACTCTGGCAACGGGTATGAAAACCAGTATCAAGGTATACTTCCGCAAAAAAGTAACCGAACAGTATCCTGAAAACCGGAAAGAGCTGAAAATGTTCGACCGGTTCCGTGGTACACTGGCAATGCCCCACAATGAGAATAACGAACACCGCTGTGTAGCCTGCGGATTGTGTCAGATAGCTTGTCCGAACGATACAATCACCGTAACCAGCGAAACGATCGAGACTGAAGACGGCAAGAAGAAGAAAATCCTGGCAAAATATGAATATGACCTCGGAGCTTGTATGTTCTGCCAACTGTGTGTCAACGCTTGTCCGCATGATGCCATCACGTTCGACCAGAACTTCGAACATGCCGTCTTTGACCGGACGAAGCTTGTCCTGCAACTGAATCATACCGGTAGTAAAGTAATTGAAAAGAAAAAAGAAGTTTAGATATGGGATCAACACTTGAAACAGTAGTATTCTACTTTTTGGCAGCATTTATTATTGCAATGCCCATCATGACGGTGACTACCCAACGTATTGTCCGCTCAGCCACCTATCTGCTCTTCGTGCTCTTCGGCACGGCTGGCATCTATTTCCTGCTGGGTTACACATTTCTGGGGTCTGTCCAGATTATGGTTTATGCCGGTGGTATCGTCGTCCTTTATGTATTCTCCATCCTGCTGACCAGTGGAGAAGGTGACCGCGCCGAGAAACTGAAACGAAGCAGGTTTCTGGCAGGACTCTTTACGATGGTTGCCGGTTTAGCGATTATCTTGTTTATCACCCTGAAGCATAACTTCCTGCAAACGACCAACCTGGTTCCGCTGGAAATAAACATCCACACCATTGGTAATGCTTTATTAAGCAGTGACAAATATGGTTATATATTGCCTTTCGAAGCAATCAGTATTTTATTGCTGGCTTGTATCATCGGTGGTATCATGATCGCCCGAAAGAGATAAATAAGTAAGTATTAACTATTAAGTATCAGGTATTAGGCTGCGCAATGAACCGCAAGGAATTAATACTTATTACTTAAAACCTAATAATTTCAGATATGATACACATGGAATATTATCTGGTAGTTTCTACCATCATGATGTTTGCAGGAATCTATGGGTTCTTTACCCGCCGTAATACGCTGGCTATCCTGATTTCTGTAGAGTTAATGCTGAACGCCACGGACATCAACTTCGCCGTGTTCAACCGTTTTCTCTTTCCGGGAGGCATGGAAGGCTATTTCTTTGCACTCTTTTCCATCGCCATTTCGGCTGCGGAAACGGCTATAGCTATCGCCATCATGATTAACATTTACCGCAACCTCCGAAGCATTCAAGTCCGCAATCTGGACGATCTGAAGTGGTAGTGCCAAAGCGGCACGACCCAATTTCCATTCGGATGGATATCGTGATAAATATGAACAATAATAAAACAAGTAATTAAAATAAACTGTATGGAACTAACAATTCTAATACTCCTTCTTCCCTTCCTCTCCTTCCTCATTCTGGGAATCGGAGGAAAATGGATGTCTCATCGGACAGCGGGTGCTATCGGTACGCTGATACTGGGAGCAGTAGCAGTACTATCGTACGTTACGGCTTTCCAATATTTCTCCGCCCCTCGTTTGGAAGACGGAACATTTGCCACATTGATACCTTATAATTTTACGTGGCTTCCTTTCACCGAGACTTTACGATTTGATCTGGGCATTCTGCTAGATCCTATATCCGTGATGATGCTGATTGTCATTTCTACCGTGTCACTGATGGTGCATATCTACTCCTTCGGCTACATGAAAGGTGAGACGGGCTTTCAACGTTATTACGCTTTCCTGTCCCTGTTTACGATGTCTATGCTGGGACTGGTTGTTGCCACAAACATTTTCCAGATGTATCTTTTCTGGGAACTGGTGGGTGTCAGTTCTTATCTGCTGATCGGTTTTTACTATACAAAGCCTGCTGCCATTGCCGCTTCCAAGAAAGCGTTCATTGTCACCCGCTTTGCAGACTTATGCTTCCTTATCGGTATTCTGATTTACGGATACTACGGTGGCACATTCGGCTTCACACCGGATACGGTATCATTGATCAGTGGCGGCGCTTCCATGCTTCCATTGGCTTTGGGACTGATGTTTATCGGTGGCGCCGGAAAGAGTGCCATGTTCCCGTTGCATATCTGGCTGCCCGATGCCATGGAAGGTCCTACTCCTGTCAGCGCCTTGATCCATGCGGCTACGATGGTAGTTGCCGGCGTTTATCTGGTAGCGCGTATGTTCCCGCTTTTCATTGCTTATGCACCGGACACCTTACATATGATTGCCTGGGTAGGTGCTTTCACCGCCTTTTATGCAGCAAGCGTGGCTTGCGTACAATCGGATATCAAACGTGTGCTGGCCTTCTCGACCATTTCACAGATTGGTTTTATGATGGTAGCACTGGGCGTTTGTACTTCTATGGACCCGCACCACGGAGGACTGGGATATATGGCTTCCATGTTCCACCTCTTCACACACGCCATGTTTAAGGCATTACTCTTCTTGGGTGCCGGCAGCATTATCCATGCAGTACATTCCAACGAAATGTCAGCCATGGGAGGACTACGCAAATACATGCCTATTACTCACTGGACATTCCTGATTGCCTGTCTCGCCATTGCCGGTATTCCTCCGTTCTCCGGTTTCTTCTCAAAAGATGAGATTTTGGCTGCCTGCTTCCAATATAGCCCTGCAATGGGTTGGGTGATGACAGTAATCGCCGCAATGACCGCCTTCTATATGTTCCGCCTCTACTACGGCATCTTCTGGGGCAAAGAAAATAAAGAGCTTCATGCTCATCACACCCCGCATGAGAGTCCGTTGGCTATGACTTTTCCGTTGATGTTTCTGGCGGTTGTTACTTGTGGTGCAGGGTTCATTCCTTTCGGACATTTTATCAGTTCGAATGGGGAGTCTTACTCTATTCACCTCGATCTGTCGGTAGCTGTCACAAGCGTTGTAATTGCGATTATTTCTATCGGGATTGCCACATGGATGTATAAGAATGCCAAACAGCCTGTTGCCAATGCACTTGCCAAACGGTTCAATGGATTGTGGACAGCTGCTTATCATCGTTTTTATATTGATGATATATACCAGTTTATTACGCATAAGATCATCTTCCGTTGCATTTCGACTCCTATCGCATGGTTCGACCGTCATGTAGTGGATGGATTCTTTAATTTCCTGGCATGGGCTACGAATACGACAAGCGACGAGATACGTGGTCTTCAAAGCGGCCAGGTACAGCAATACGCATACGTGTTCCTTTGCGGAGCGCTGGCGCTTATCCTGCTGTTAGTTCTATAGCAAGTATTAACTATCAGGTATTAGATATTAAGCTGCGCAACAAGTCGCTGCGAATTAATACTTAAAACTTAATAATTCAATTATGAATTTTTTATCAATCTTCGTACTCATCCCCTTACTGATGCTTGCCGGACTTTGGGCAGCACGGGGAATCAAAGCGATTCGGGGGGTTATGGTTACCGGCGCATCGGCACTTCTGATTGCCTCCGTCGTACTTACCTTTATGTATTTGGGAGAACGCAGTGCCGGCAACACGGCAGAAATGCTATTCCGTGCGGATACACTCTGGTATGCACCGCTTCACATCTCCTACTCGGTAGGCGTTGACGGTATTTCGGTGGCCATGCTGTTATTGTCTGCCATTATTGTATTCACAGGTACTTTCGCCTCTTGGCGTCTGCAACCTCTGACAAAAGAATATTTCCTTTGGTTCACACTGTTGTCTATGGGAGTCTTCGGATTCTTTATATCCATCGACTTATTCACCATGTTCATGTTCTACGAAATCGCACTGATTCCTATGTACCTGCTGATCGGTGTATGGGGTTCGGGACGTAAAGAATATGCAGCCATGAAGCTGACCCTTATGCTGATGGGCGGTTCCGCTTTCCTGCTGATCGGTATTCTCGGAATCTATTTCGGTTCGGGAGCTACCACCATGAACCTGCTGGAAATAGCACAGCTACATAATATTCCTTTTGCACAGCAATGTATCTGATTCCCGCTTACCTTCCTCGGGTTCGGTGTGCTGGGTGCTCTTTTCCCGTTCCACACATGGAGTCCCGATGGTCACGCTTCCGCCCCGACAGCTGTATCCATGCTTCACGCCGGAGTACTGATGAAACTGGGAGGTTACGGATGTTTCCGTATCGCCATGTATCTGATGCCGGAAGCCGCTAACGAACTTTCATGGATATTCCTGATACTGACAGGTATCTCCGTTGTTTACGGAGCATTCTCCGCTTGCGTACAGACAGACTTGAAATACATCAACGCTTACTCTTCCGTCTCTCACTGCGGACTGGTACTTTTCGCCATTCTGATGCTGAATCAGACTGCTGCGACAGGAGCCATTCTTCAGATGCTTTCCCACGGATTGATGACAGCCTTGTTCTTTGCCCTGATCGGTATGATTTATGGACGTACACACACACGTGATGTCCGCGAGCTTACCGGATTAATGAAAGTAATGCCGTTCCTCAGCGTATGTTATGTGATTGCCGGTCTTGCCAATCTCGGTTTGCCGGGATTAAGCGGGTTCATTGCCGAAATGACTATCTTCGTAGGTTCTTTCCAGAACAACGACGTATTCCACCGTACACTGACCATCATCGCTTGTTCATCCATCGTGATCACGGCAGTCTATATCCTGCGTCTGGTAGGCAAGATTCTGTACGGTACCTGCACCAACAAACATCATCTTGCGCTGACAGACGCAACCTGGGATGAACGGGTAGCTGTTATCTGCCTCATCGTTTGTGTAGCCGGACTGGGTATGGCTCCTTTCTGGGTAAGCCACATGATTGGTGAAAGTGTACTCCCTGTAGTCTCACAACTCATCCCATAACCTTTATTTTTTAATCTTTAATTCTTAATTTATAAAGATGGATTATTCACAATTTCTACATATGCGGGAAGAGCTGTCGCTCGTAGCAGTTTTACTATTGCTGTTCCTTGCCGATCTCTTCATGAGTCCGGACGCACACAAGCAAAAAGGGACGAGACCCGTTTTGAACACCATGCTGCCAGTTATCCTGATGGCCATCCATACAGCGATCAATCTGGTTCCAGGCACAGCTGCCGACATTTTTGGCGGTATGTATCACTATGTACCCATGCACACGGTTGTCAAATCAATCCTGAACATAGGCACGTTGATTGTTTTCCTGATGGCACACGAATGGATGAAACGCGACGATACTTCATTCAAGCAAGGTGAGTTCTATGTACTTACACTCTCCACCCTGTTCGGTATGTATCTCATGATTTCCGCCGGACACTTCCTGATGTTCTTCATCGGACTGGAGACAGCTTCCATCCCGATGGCAGCCTTGATCGCTTTCGACAAATACCGCCATAACTCCGCTGAAGCCGGTGCCAAGTATATCCTTACCGCACTTTTCTCCAGCGCACTGTTACTGTTTGGTCTGTCAATGATTTACGGTTCCGCAGGAACACTGTATTTCGATGATCTTCCTGCTCATATCGATGGAAATCCGTTGCAAATCATGGCTTTTGTATTCTTCTTTACCGGTATGGCGTTCAAGCTCTCTCTGGTTCCGTTCCATTTATGGACGGCAGATGTTTACGAAGGTGCACCGAGTACGGTTACCGCCTATCTGAGTGTTATCTCCAAAGGTTCGGCAGCATTTGTGCTGATGGCAATTCTGATCAAAGTATTCGCACCGATGATACATGACTGGCAAGAAGTACTTTACTGGGTGACTATCGCTTCTATCACCATCGCCAATATATTCGCTATCCGCCAGCAGAATCTGAAGCGTCTGATGGCGTTCTCCAGTATTTCGCAGGCAGGATATATCATGCTGGGTGTAATCGGAGGAACGGCACAGGGAATGACCGCCATGGTATATTACATACTTGTATATGCCGCTGCCAATCTCGGAGTATTTGCCGTCATCACTATCGTAGCATTACGCAGTCAGAAGTTTACCCTCGAAGATTATGCGGGACTCTACAAAACGAACCCGAAAATGGCTTTTCTGATGACTATTTCGCTGTTCTCACTGGCAGGTATTCCTCCGTTTGCCGGATTCTTCTCGAAGTTCTTTATTTTCATGGCAGCTTTCGAAGCGGGCTTCCACTTGCTGGTATTCATTGCACTGGTTAATACCGTGATTTCATTGTACTACTATCTGCTGATTGTAAAAGCAATGTATATCATGCCTTCCGATAACCCGATTCCGACTTTCCGCAGCGACCGCTGTACAAAGTGGGGACTGGCGCTCTGCACACTGGGCATCATCGGACTGGGTATTGCAAGTATCGTATATCAGTCTATCGATAAACTATCATTCGGAATATAAGAAACCGACTCTTTGGGGCTGACTTTTTAGTCAGCCCCATCATTCTTGTCTATTCTTCCGACATCACCACAAAACAGGGAAGGCTAAACCAAAAACGCGAACCCTTTCCCGGTTCGGATTCCACCCCTATCTTTCCGCCCATTTGTTCCACAATACTTTGGCAGATGGAGAGCCCCAGGCCCGTGCCGTGTACAAAGGAGTTCAACTTCACAAAACGTTCAAAAATATGTGCCTGACTCTCTGCGTCAATACCAACTCCCGTATCTTGTACATAGAACTCCAGTTCTTCTCCTTTCTGCTTATATCCCACACGGATACTTCCCTCCGAGGTAAACTTAATCGCATTGTTCACAAAATTGGAGATTACCTGGTGCAGTCGGTTACGGTCACTAATAATGCGGCATTCCGCAAGATGCGGATCGAACATCAGTTCGACATTCTCCTTCACCTTCATTTGCATGGAGCGGACAATATCTTCACAGAGCATATTCACGTCTACATCTCCGTTGGTAAACTCAAATGTACCCGCTTCAATCTTAGACAGGTCGAGTATATCCGAAATCAGTTGTAAAAGCAGGTCATTGTTCTCCTTCACAATCTGAATATACTCCCGTCGTTCCTCTATATTTTCCGTATCGACGAGCAAGTCGGAGAAGCCGACGATGGCATTCAGAGGAGTACGTATTTCGTGGCTCATGTTAGCAAGGAAAGCACTTTTGAGACGGTCCATCATTTCGGCTTTGTCACGTGCCAGGATCAATTCTTTCTCCGTCTCCTTCAGTTCGGTAATATCATAGTTGATACCGATGATTTCCACTTCGTTTTCCTCCGGATTGTATGTCGTAACGACTACATTCATACGTATCCAGTTCCATTCATTCTTCTTGCCGGGACGGTAGATTCGCATTTCTCCCTGAAAGTGCTTCCGGTTTCCTTTTCTGACCTCCCGATAGAAATCAAAAATACGTTCACGGTCTTCGGGATGCATATTACGATAGACTCCCACCACGTCCGCCAATGGAGTATCCTCTTCTTCACCTAAATTTTTATACCATTGTTTAATGGCATATCCCTTCCGGTTCAGCAGATTCAACTTGGCATATCCCACCTTTGCATAATCCGATATGAGCAGGAAGAAATTCTCAAAATCACGAATACGGTTCATCGCATCAATCTGCTCCGTATTATCAATGCTAATCAGGATATAGCCGTTAAAGTTTCCTTCGTTATCATAGAGCTTGCTGACTTTCGTATATATATCTATCGTATCCCGACGATCGGGGTGATAATAACCTTCTGCCCGTTCAAAAGAGTAATTCAGACGGAAGTCTACCAAATCTTCATCCCGCACACGGTCACGGATATGCTGCGGTACGTTCGGATTCTCAAAGAAGTTGACTCCTATCACATCCTGTTTATTTTCTACACCGAATATTTCCAGATCCTTATTATTCAGGTCAATCAGGAATCCATCCTTATCATAGATTTCCACTCCTGCCGGGATATTGGCAAAGATACTCTTAAAAAGCTTCTCACTACGGTCCAGTGCCCTATTGGTCTTCACGGCCTCCGTGGAATCTGTAAACAGACCTACCACTTCATCTTTTTCCGGAGAATAAACTATCCAATGGGTATAAAGCTCTGTCTGCGGGAAAAAGATATCCTTTTCCCTGTATGAATTGTTATCCAGCACTTCTTTCAGAAAGAGGAGCTGTGAAGAAAAATCCGGATATATTTCAGAGGCCAAGACTCCTATATACGTTTCGGCAGGTCGGGCAAAGAAGCGGGAACAGGCCTTGTTGACATCCGTTATCTTATAATCAAGAAGCTGACCGTTTTCATCACGGACGACAGACATCCGTATATAACCTAACGGCATAAAATGGAACAGATTGCTTAAAAAAGACTGTTCGCGGACAACACGATCTTTGGCCTTGCGCAATTCGATGCAAATACTGATGATATTCGCCAATGAAGAGAACCATTGAAAATCCTCATTGCTCCATTCACGATACGATTCGACCAGATCTATACCCATAAATCCCCATACACGGTCACCTGCCATCAAAGGAGCGACCATCAACGAACAAATACCTTGAGCGTCAAGGAATTTATATTCATTCTCCGCTTCTTCGGGCAACTGTTTCAAGGAAGTCAGTATGATGGGTTTGCCAGATAGAATCTGCTCACACCACCATCGGGTTTCATTAACCGGAATGGACTGCTGCTTGTTTTTCTCTTTGGAAACACCTTCCGAAACGACTTCATACGTGCAACTATGATGCGTATAGTCTTCGTTATACTCAAAGATATACACACGACCGCCTTGATAGAGGCTCAGCACGTCATTCAATATCTCCATAATACAAGAATCTACATCGTCATCATGGAGGAAGCGAAGCAAAGACTGTGATATATAGTTTTGCCGGCGTAACAGGTCGTTTACACGCCGGAGGGTATTTTTCTGTTCCACTTCTTTAGGCGCCTCAACACGCTGGATGACGCCAAAAGATTTGTCACCTCCATTGGTTCCGGTACCTTTCTCACGAAGAGCCAGACGGGTATGCAGCCAAACTTCACCATTTTTTAAACAGATGGGAAAGGTTTGTTCATAAAAGTCTTTATGGATATTTGCATTGGCCCGAAATTCCTGTACTATCTGTTCGCGGTAATCCTCACGTATCAAATTCTGGAAATCCATGAAAGAGATGGTATCTCCTTCCAGTCCCAAAAGATCACAAAGAAAATCAGAGCAGACATAATGCCCAGCCAAAAAGTCCGCTTCCCACCATCCTATCTGAGCCAAAGAAGACATTTTACAGTATCGCTCGTAGTTTGTTTGCATAAGTGATTGATCGTATAATAATGAATAGCAAATATACGAAAAAGAAAATCAGCGAAACATATAATATCTGAAATAATTCATAATAGAAGAGAGAGGATAGTAGCAGGGATAGCCAGGGAGGTAAAAGCGTAATAAACGCATCTCATTATTATATGATTTGGCACGGATTACGCGGATTACACGGTTTTAGTAAATCATAACCGTGCAATTCGTGCAATCCGTGCCCGAAAAGTAATACCTACTGTGAAAAAGAACCGTTGGCTACTTCATCAGAATGCTGATAAATTATAGCCTGTCCAGCCGAACAGAGAAGCGTCTGCACCTGTATTGTCTGCCGATTCGACAAATGTATTCAGTTCGCCGTTCTGCTTCAATCCTGTGAGACTTAATGTACTTGTGATGTTAATGCTGGATTCTATGTTTCCTGCACCTTTGCTGTCTTTCATATCAACCAGGTCGATAGCACCACCCGTACCCTTAACCAATGCATTGGTGATGGTAGCTTTTGCTCCGCGACGAATCTTGATTACATCCTGCATACGGTCTACGTTATCGGCAGTGTTGGCAGCATTATTCACGATAGTCATGTTTTCCACCTTAAAGTCAGACTGACGCAGGTGATCCGGATACAGACCGTCCATGTTACCGTCGGCTTCGATGCCGCGAGGATCGGCTTCCGTACTTGTGTAGTCGCTTTCCCAAACGCCATAGCAGTTCTTCAGCGTACCGCAATAGCCTTGTGTAAAGTCGAACATATCATCATCCGGATTAACAGCCAGCAGATTGGTTACATTTACTGTTCCACCAAAGAACTCGATTGCATCGTCGGCACTTTCCAGTACGTAGATATTTTCAATCTTTGTTCCGTTGCCGACACCGTTCAAGGTCAGTCCGTTGTGTTCGATGTCTGCTGTGGAGCGTGCACCTGCATAGCAGATTTTCACGTAAGTCAACGAACCGGAGTTGTCATCAGCTGCGCTGCCGCCGTATTTATAGTCATTGTTGATTTCCGTCAGTGCCGTATCGCTCTTGTCGGTCTTTGAACCGGAAATAGGTGCTTTACCATTGATGATCACGCCACCCCAATATCCGGATACCGGGCTGGTGGTATTTGCCGTAAAGACGATTGGTTTGTCGGCCGTACCATCGGCATAGAGTTTACCTCCCTGCGCTACCAGCAGGTAACTGCTGAAACCTTCACGCGCCTTGATGGTAGTTCCGGCAGGGATATTCAGGCGACCGCCGTCGGCGATGATAACCGTTCCGTTCAGAATGTATTCTTTGGCATCCAGTGTCTGTTCACCGGTCAGTGTTCCGGACAGGATGTTTTCGCCTACCACGATAGAACTACCTGTTCCTCCGCCATTTC
>Ga0192241_10795_pt1 | contig 11601 bp, 8 predicted proteins | sample Koala_Koa27_I3_FD_131239 | JGI IMG/M metagenome (GOLD analysis project Ga0192241, IMG submission 131239) | Enriched cells from koala feces incubated with labeled cellulose particles, San Francisco Zoo, California, United States - Koala_Koa2-7_I3 ... | reverse complement strand
GTGACTATTGTAGAAAAGGAAGCTCTGATAGAAGGAGAAAAAGATGGGAAAATACAAATCATTTGTGATGGAGAAACCTATTCCGTGAAATATTTGCTGGTATGTACCGGCTCTGATACAGTGATTCCTCCTATACCGGGACTGTCAGAAATCAGTTATTGGACTTCCAAGGAGGCATTGGAAATAAAGGAACTTCCAAAGACGCTGGTCATTATTGGCGGCGGGGTGATTGGGATGGAGTTTGCTTCTTTTTTCAACAGTATGGGTGTGAAAGTGCATGTGGTAGAAATGATGCCGGAGATTCTGGGAGCGATGGATAAGGAAACCAGCGGTATGCTTCGTGCCGAATATGCCAAACGGGGAGTCACTTTCTATTTGAATACGAAAGTGGTGGAAGTAAATCCTCATGGAGTTGTGATAGAAAAAGAAGGCAAGACGTCTACTATTGAAGCGGAGAAGATCTTGCTTAGTGTAGGACGTAAGGCAAATCTATCCAAGGTAGGACTGGACAAGCTGAATATAGAACTGCATCGGAATGGAGTGAAAGTAGACGAACATCTGTTGACTTCGCATCCTCGTGTATATGCGTGTGGTGATATTACAGGCTATTCTTTATTGGCGCATACCGCTATCCGTGAAGCGGAAGTCGCTATCAATCATATTTTAGGAGTGGAAGACCGGATGAATTACGATTGTGTTCCGGGAGTCGTTTATACCAACCCTGAAGTGGCGGGAGTGGGAAAGACGGAAGAAGAACTGGTAAAATCAGGAGTTCCTTACCGTGTTTCAAAATTACCGATGGCTTATTCCGGACGGTTCGTTGCGGAGAATGAACAGGGAAACGGACTCTGTAAGCTGATCCAGGATGAAGACGGGAGGATTATCGGTTGTCACATGTTGGGAAATCCGGCATCAGAACTTATTGTGATAGCAGGTATTGCTATTCAGAGAGGGTACACGGTGGAGGAATTCCAGAAGACTGTGTTTCCGCATCCTACGGTCGGAGAGATTTATCACGAAATTATGTTTTAACTCTTATTCCGCTTGATCTATGATTCGATGTATCTATAGTCCGTTTACTGATATTTACTTTCACTTGGCAGCAGAAGAATATCTGTTGAAGCAGGTAAATGAAGATATTTTCATGCTTTGGCAGGATACTCCTTCTGTGGTAATAGGTAAGCATCAGCGGTTGCGGTCGGAAGTCGATAAGAAATGGGCGGAACAGGAACGAGTACATATTGCCCGTCGTTTTTCGGGTGGGGGAGCGGTGTATCATGATTTGGGTAATGTCAATCTGACTTTTATAGAAACGGTTCCCCGTCTGCCGGAATTTGTTACTTACTTGCAGCGGACATTGGATTTCCTGAATTCTATAGGCCTGATGGTAAAAGGAGATGAACGATTGGGGATTTATTTGAATGGATTGAAAATATCAGGGAGTGCGCAATGCGTACATAAGAATCGGGTGTTGTATCATTGCACTCTGTTGTATGATACGGATCTGACTGCCTTGTATAAAGCTTTGAATCCGGAACCGATGGTTGATGATGAAACTTTATCGTCAGTATATGCTGTTCCTTCCGTTCGGAGTGAGGTAACCAATATTCGGAGTCACTTGCCGGAGGGAACTGTAACTGATTTTAAAGAGAAGGCTTTTCAGTATTTCAGTAAGTCCCAATCTGTCAGTGCTTTTAACGGGAAGGAAATAGAGGCTGTCAATCAGCTCCGGAAAGAGAAATATATTCAGAAAGAGTGGATATATAGTCGTTGATGTCCGGACTGGCTTTGTCAGTATCCGGTTAAAATTTACTTAACTTAAAACTTTCTATTTCAGCCCGTTGTTGTAATATCTCAAGGTTGAATAATAAATTAACTGTCTATGTCGAAATTCGAAATAAAAATGCCTAAGTTGGGCGAGAGTATAACCGAAGGGACCATCGTCTCTTGGTCTGTAAAGGTAGGTGATATGATTCAGGAAGACGATGTGCTTTTTGAAGTGAATACTGCCAAAGTAAGTGCGGAGATCCCTTCTCCCGTAGCGGGAAAAGTGGTGGAGATTTTATATAAGGAAGGTGATACGGTTGCTGTAGGAACAGTAGTAGCTATAATTGATTTGGATGGAGAAGAATCTTCAGGAACGGAGCCGGTAAATGTTTCTGAAACATCACCATCGTCAGCGGAAACTGCTAAGAACGAATCAGCGAATACTGCATCGAAACCTGTTGTTGCAGAGGAAGAACGTTGGTACTCTCCTGTTGTGATTCAGTTGGCGCGGGAAGCTAAGATTCCGAAAGAAGAGCTGGATGCTATACAAGGAACCGGTTATGAAGGGCGATTGAGTAAGAAAGATATAAAAGATTATATTGAAAAGAAGAAAAGAGGAGGTAGCGTTGAACTGAAGCCGGCATCTGCTGCTCCGGCCGCAAGCAAACCATCAGTTGCTGTTTCTTCTGAACAGGCAAGTCCGAAGGTTGCTCCGGCTACATCTGCCGCTGCTGCCCAGCCGGCTGCCACTTTATCTAAATCGTCTGCTCCTGTAGCAATGCCTGGAGTCGAAGTCAAAGAGATGGATCGTGTCCGCCGGATTATTGCCGACCACATGGTTATGTCTAAGAAAGTATCTCCTCACGTGACCAATGTAGTAGAAGTAGACGTTACCAAATTGGTACGTTGGCGTGAAAAGAATAAAGATGCTTTCTTTCGTCGCGAAGGAGTGAAACTGACTTATATGCCTGTGATAACAGAAGCCGTGGCAAAAGCATTGGCTGCCTATCCACAGGTGAATGTATCGGTAGATGGATATAATATTCTTTTCAAAAAGCATATTAATGTCGGTATTGCCGTCTCTTTGAATGATGGAAACCTGATTGTTCCTGTGGTACATGATGCCGATCATCTGAATCTGAACGGGTTGGCTGTTGCTATCGATTCTCTGGCCTTGAAAGCAAGGGATAACAAATTAATGCCGGAAGATATTGATGGGGGTACGTTTACGATAACCAATTTTGGAACATTCAAGAGCCTGTTCGGTACGCCAATCATTAATCAGCCGCAAGTAGCCATCCTGGGAGTAGGGTATATCGAGAAGAAACCTGCTGTTGTAGAGACTCCGGAGGGTGATACGATTGCAATCCGGCATAAAATGTACTTGTCTTTGTCTTACGATCATCGGGTAGTAGACGGAATGTTGGGAGGTAACTTCCTGCATTTTATAGCCGACTATCTCGAAAATTGGAAAGGCTGATAACTGATTGTTTCATTCATTAAGAACTTCATTACTCATGAAAAAGAAATATGATATAAAGACTACAGATGTAGAAACCCTGAAAAAGTGGTATCATCTGATGACATTGGGGCGTGCCTTGGACGAAAAGGCACCGTCTTACCTGTTGCAATCGTTGGGGTGGTCTTATCATGCTCCCTATGCAGGACATGATGGTATTCAACTTGCCGTTGGTCAGGTATTCACCCTCGGTGAAGATTTCCTGTTCCCATACTACCGGGATATGTTAACCGTGCTTTCTGCCGGAATGACCGCTGAAGAAGTGATCCTGAACGGTATTTCCAAAGCGACGGACCCGGGTAGCGGAGGACGTCATATGTCGAACCATTTCGCCAAACCGGAATGGCACATTGAAAATATCTCCTCTGCTACTGGTACACACGACCTCCATGCAGCAGGTGTGGCCAGAGCAATGGTATATTATGGACATAAAGGGGTGGCTATCACTTCTCACGGAGAGTCGGCTACTTCCGAAGGATTCGTTTACGAAGCTATCAATGGTGCCAGTCTCGAACGTCTTCCGGTGATTTTTGTAATACAAGATAATGGGTATGGTATTTCCGTACCCAAATCGGAACAGACTGCCAACCGTAAAGTGGCCGAGAACTTCTCGGGCTTCAAGAACCTGAAGATTATCTATTGCAACGGAAAGGATGTATTCGATTCGATGAATGCTATGACCGAAGCACGGGAATATGCTATCAGTACCCGTAATCCGGTTATTGTGCAAGCGAATTGTGTCCGGATCGGTTCGCATTCCAATTCAGATAAACACACCTTGTATCGGGATGAGAATGAATTGGAATATGTGAAAGATGCTGATCCCTTGATGAAGTTCCGCCGGATGCTGCTGCGTTATAAACGTCTGACCGAGGAAGAACTGCAACAAATAGAAGCTGATGCAAAGAAAGAATTGTCTGCTGCCAACCGGAAGGCTTTGGCTGCTCCCGATCCCGATCCTAAAAGCATTTATGATTTTGTAATGCCCGAACCTTATCAGCCACAGAAATATAAAGACGGTACACATGAGGCGGAAGGGGAGAAGACTTTTCTGGTCAATGCCATTAATGAAACATTGAAAGCTGAATTCCGCCATAATCCCGATACCTTTATTTGGGGGCAGGATGTGGCAAACAGGGAAAAAGGAGGCGTGTTTAATGTAACCAAAGGTATGCAACAGGAATTCGGCGAGGCCCGTGTATTCAGTGCACCGATTGCGGAAGATTATATTGTAGGCACTGCCAATGGAATGAGTCGTTTTGATCCTAAAATTCATGTGGTGATTGAGGGAGCGGAGTTTGCCGATTATTTCTGGCCTGCCATAGAGCAATACGTGGAGTGTACACATGAGTACTGGCGTAGCAATGGGAAATTTGCTCCGAATATAACTCTGCGTCTGGCTTCCGGTGGTTATATCGGTGGAGGCTTGTATCATTCTCAAAACCTGGAGGGAGCTTTGACTACTTTACCGGGGGCACGTATTGTCTGCCCATCTTTTGCGGATGATGCTGCCGGATTACTTCGTACCAGTATGCGATCCAAAGGCTTTACGCTGTTCCTCGAACCGAAAGCATTGTATAATTCGGTAGAAGCGGCAGCAGTAGTGCCGGAAGATTTTGAAGTACCTTTCGGGAAAGCACGTGTTCGTCGTGAGGGAACAGATTTGAGCATTATTACCTATGGCAATACCACCCATTTCTGCCTGCACGCAGCAGAACGATTGGAAAAAGAAGGTGGCTGGAAAGTGGAAGTCATTGATATTCGCTCCTTGATTCCGTTGGATAAAGAGGCGATATTCGAATCGGTCAAGAAAACGAGCAAGGCATTGGTCGTTCATGAAGATAAAGTTTTCTCCGGTTTTGGTGCGGAACTTGCTGCTATGATTAGTGGAGAGATGTTCCGCTATCTTGATGGACCGGTGCAGCGTGTGGGGTCTACTTTTACCCCTGTCGGTTTTAATCCGATTCTGGAAAAGGAAATTCTGCCGGATGAGACCAAGATATACGAGGCTGCCCGGAAATTATTGGAATATTAAATAGTGTGGATTATGAAAAAGATAGGCTTATTTTATGCTACCAAAGCTGAAAGAACGAGTTGGGTGGCAGAGAAAATACAGAAAGAATTTAGTAAGGAAAAGATAGAAACAGTGCCTATTGAACAGGCTTGGCAAAATGACTTTGAAGCTTATGACTGTTTCATTGTCGGTGCTTCAACTTGGTTTGACGGAGAACTTCCTACATATTGGGATGAATTGTTGCCGGAGTTACGGACAATGAATTTAAAAGGAAAGAAAGTTGCAATCTTCGGGTTAGGAGATCAGATACGTTATCCGGAAAACTTTGCGGATGGCATCGGATTGTTGGCAGAGGTATTTGAAGAGGATGGAGCTACGCTAGTCGGCTTTACTTCTTCCGAGGGTTACACTTTCGAACGTTCCAAAGCTTTGCGTGGCGGGCAATGGTGTGGTCTGGTTGTTGATTTGGATAATCAGTCTGAACATGCGGAAGAGAAAATAAAGGAATGGTGCCAACAGATAAAGAGGGAGTTCGCGTAACAACTATGTGAAGACCTCATTCATAATAATCTGATCTTCTCTCTTCTACGAGATAGTGACGCTATCCAATAAAAATGGTGACGGTATATGATTGGGATACTGACGGTATCATTGTCATATAGCGTCACTATTTTTTTATATCAATCAAGAGTCTTGTGTTTATTAATAGCGTATATCAACCATGATTTTCGGTTGCCCCTTTATAAATAAACTTCACCTCTGCCCAACGATTTTTCTCTTTATAATGGACAAAAGTCAGTCCGTTTTTTCCGGCTTCTTCCCGGATGGAGTCAATGTCGTCTACATAAAATCCGCTCATATAGATTTCAGAATCAGTATGCATACAGGCAACATACTGTTTCATATCATTCAGTAATATATTCCGGTTGATATTGGCAATGATGACATCGAAAGGTCCTTTTCCGGTCAGTGACGAAGCATCTCCCTGTGAAACCACAATGTCATCTACATGATTCAATCCGATATTTTCGATGGAGTTGCGTACACACCATTCGTCGATATCGATAGCCGTGCAAGGACGTGCACCTCGCATTCGTGCCAGAATGGCAAGAATTGAAGTTCCGCAACCCATATCCAGCAGGGATTTATTATTCAGTTCGTTGTCCAGTAATTCTTCAATAATAAGGCTTGTCGTTTCGTGGTGTCCGGTGCCGAAAGCCATTTGCGGGTTGATAACAATGTCATATTCCGCTTTGGGAACATCCTGATGGAAAGTACTGTGAATCACACAGCGGTTGCCAATAATAATAGGTTGGAAGAAATTCTTTTCCCATTCTTCGTTCCAGTCCTTGTCTTCTGCTTCAATATAAGTATAGGTGATTTCTGTGTCGGGTATAGGAAATTCATCTATCGCATTTTTTATAACAGTTTCGTCACATAAGGATTGTTGGATGTATGCAGTCAATCCGCCTTTGCTTTCAACAAAACTTTCGAATCCGGCTTCGCCTAATACAGCAGCCAATACATCATTCACCGTTTCGGTGCAAGGATGTGTCTGAAATGAAAACTCAAAATATTTCATAATCTTTCTTTTTATCTGAATAATGATGGGGCAAAGATACTCAAAAACGAAGTCTTGACGAAGTTTTTTAATGAAGTATATGTTGCTATCAACAAAAGCTCCAAATGGACTTCTTTGATTTGTATATATCGTATGTGAAGTTTACCATACCTTTGATATCATAAGTTAAATAGACGTATTTCGATAGAATCAAACACCTCTTTTTCTCTATAAAAGTAGTGAAATAGGGATTTCCCTATTATCCTTTGGGGAAAATCTCCCTCGAACGAAAAATCTCTTCCTTATCTTTGTAACGTGAATAAGTTTAAGTAATTACATAAACCGAGATGATATGAAAAAGATTGTTTATTTCTTGCTATTTGCCTTGTGCCTCCCGATAGGCTTGATGGCACAAAGCGTTGATGACGACCTTTACTTCATTCCTTCAAAAGACAAACAGGAGAAGAAAGAAACTCCGGTTAAGAAGGAACCGAAGAAACAGGTGACCAACATCTATACTTCACCGGGTACTACAGTAGTGGTTCAGGACCGTAAGGGAAGAACACGGGATGTGGATGAATATAACCGCCGTTACGATGCACGTGATAATGAATTCGTAATGGATAATGATACCTTATATATAAAAGAAAAATCTAATCCGGATTTGGACGGAGAATGGGTGACAGGCGAATTCAATGGTACGGAAGACGACTATGAATACGCTGAACGTATCATCCGTTTCCGCAATCCGCGTTTTGCTATCAGCATCAGCAGTCCGTTGTATTGGGATGTAGTTTACGGTCCGAATTCATGGGACTGGAACGTATATACCGACGGTATGTATGCTTATGCGTTCCCGACATTCAGTAATCCACTCTGGTGGGATTGGCGTTATGGCTCTTACGGCTGGGGATGGAACTATGGCTGGGGATGGAATCGTCCTTACTACGCTTGGGGATATTCTCCGGGTTATTGGGGCGGCTGGTATGGCGGCTACTGGGGTGGCTGGTATGGCGGCGGTTATTGGGGACATCACCACCACTGGCACGGTGGTCCTAGCTGGGGCTGGGGCGGAGGTGGAAGCAGTCATTGGACAGGTCCTACCTATACGAATCGTCGTTCTTCCGGACAAAGCAGTTACAGAAATTCGTCTCGTCAATATGGTTCGAGTGTTACCCGTTCAGGTAGTGGTTCTTCTGTTCGTTCTTCCGGTGCGTCTTCTTCTTATAGTAGAGGAGAGAGCTCTGTAAGACGTGTAGTGGGTACACGTACTTCAGGCGAACGCGGTAGTTCTGTTAATCGGGTAGAAGGATCGTCACGTCGTAGTAGCAGTACTTATTCTCGTCCGAGCAGTACACGGAGTAGTGGAGCAAGTTCTACTTACTCTCGTTCTTCATCAGGAGCAAGAAGCACTACCGGCAGCAGTACAACAAGATCTTCATCATATAGTCGTGGAAGTTCAACTGCTCCGCGTAGTAGTTATTCTAACGGAAGCCGTAGTTCTTCCTCATCTTCTTATGGAACTTCTCGTTCCTCTTCTTCCTCACGGAGTTATTCACCGGCTTCTTCCGGTAGTAGTTCACGTGGCAGTTATTCTTCCGGTGGTGGCGGTGGTTCTACCAGATCTTCTGGTGGTGGCGGCTCCTCCCGTAGTAGTAGAAGATAGGAAGTCAGATGTTTAATTAAAAGGTATGAAAGGTATGAAAAAGATATTTACTATAGCTGTATTGGGGTTATTGGCATCGGCAACCCCGGTTGTGGCACAAACAGTTTATGATGGTGCCAAACTGACCGGAAAAGATTTAAACGGAACTGCACGTTTTGTAGGTATGGGCGGTGCTATGGGAGCTTTAGGTGGAGATATATCCACCATGAGCACGAATCCTGCCGGTATTGGACTATTCCGTAGTAGCGATGTTATGACTTCCTTCGGATTTTCAGCTTATGGAACCGAAAGTAAATACTTGGATAACAAACTGAATTCAGATAAATCGAGAGCTTCGTTTGATAATATTGGATTTGTATTTTCTTCAAAGATCGGGAATAACACTCCTCTGCGTTTTGTGAATTTTGGATTTAATTATCATAAGGCAAAGTCCTTCTATAAGAATATGAATATGAAGGGTAATCTGGGAGATTATTCCCAATCTTTCTTGATGGCTTCGCAAGCTGGAGGTATTGAGGGGTGGGGAGACAACCCTTATGATGATCCGAATATCGGCTGGCTTTCTGTTTTAGGATATGATGGTTGGGTGATAACAGATATAACGACGGATAAGATTAATCCGGCAACAGGTAAGCCCAATAATATTTATACTGATAAGGACGGAAACCAAATTAATAATTTTGAAGGTAAACCTTTGTATGTTTCTCCTGGAAACTATAAAGGAATGTTCCCTTATGGAAATGCTAATTTCCGTTCTGAAGAGCGCGGTGGTATTGACCAATATGATTTTAATGTTTCGTTCAATATTAATGACCGGGTGTATTTAGGATTGACTCTTGGTGCATATTCTGTTGATTACAGTAAGTACACATTTTATGAAGAAGTCTATGAAAGTAATGAAGGGTATGACTTACAAAGTTGGAACAAGATCACAGGTTCTGGTTTTGATGTGAAATTAGGAGCTATCATTCGTCCGTTTGAATATTCGCCTTTCCGTATCGGACTGGCTATTCATACTCCAATCTTCTATAGTCTTGATTATAAAACAAGCGCACAGATTGCATCAGATGTGATTAATGAGGAAACCGGTGAGATGGGGGGAGATGTAGTAAAGACTTGGGATCATGTTCCCGGAAAGGCTGATATGGTTCGTTCATTCAATTTCCAAACCCCATGGACTTACAATGTAAGTTTAGGTTATACAGTAGGGAACAGTCTGGCTTTAGGAGCTGAATATGAATACCAGGATTATTCTTCTATGAAGTTTAAAGATCCGGATGGTTATTCTTCTTCTTTTGAGTTTGAGAATAGCACAACGCCTATGTTGAAAGGAGTTAATACAGTTCGTTTAGGCTTAGAATATAAGGTGATTCCACAATTTGCTCTTCGGGCTGGTTACAATTATAGTACTGCAGCTTTCCATAAGGATGCTTTCAAGGATCTGCCGTATAACTCTATTCAGACAGACACGGATTTTGCCAACTCTAAATCAATGAGTAATTATACATTGGGTATTGGTTATCGCGGATCAATGTTCTATGCCGATCTAGCCTATAAATTCTCTACGTATAAGGAAGACTTCTATCCGTTTGTAAATGGATATACAAATGAAGATGGTGATGTAACTATTGGTTCACCAGAAGCAACGAAAGTTACCAATACGCGTAGTCAGGTGTTGTTTACCGTAGGTATGCGCTTCTAATCTAATAAAGAGACAGTTTTCAATTTCAATAATAACTTTTGTGTGTAAAAAATCCCTGGAATGCTGAGTGTCTACAGCGGTTCCGGGGATTTTTATTAGTATCACTTTTATTCTTTTGTTTTATCTGCGTAACGGAGTCCGTTCATCAATAATTCCGCGGCCTCCGTAAAGTCTCATCGTAACAGGACTTCCGGCTTCTATGGTAATATCCTGATCTGCGATGATAGGTTCTTCCTTATCGTCTACAACTACAGAACCAATCTTCTCACCAGCCTTGATTATCTGTGGAATCAAGTTAGTCAGGATACCTTCTGAAATTTTCCGGATACTGATATATTCCGGGGTTGCATTCTTGTCAGCTTCGATTTTACCGTTGAAAAGATCCTGCACACCTTTGTTCTTCAGGAAAAGTTTAACGATTGCTTTACCTTCGTACGGGTTGCCTTTTTCATCAAGTAGAATAACGGGCGCAGTCATTCGCTTGAATGTAAGGGCTACATTGCTAGAACCTTTGCGGGCTTGGGCTGTGCCGAACAAATATTCTAAACCGCCTTTGATGTCACGGTAGCGACTAAAGAGGGATCTAGTCGTTACATCACCGGACAATTCAGGATAATGAGCATAGAAAGTTACAGCTTCCGAATCTGTAGCTGTCTCGCTCCAATTTTGGTTATCTACTCCCAAGGTAAAAGGCTGATATTCCTGCTCGGAAACAGACATTGAAATGACGTCTCCGGCTGAAAAACTACTTTTTAAAGGAAGTGACAGGTTACTGCTGCTACGAGTAACAGCGTCAGTGATACTTTCATTGTCGACAGTAGTAAGAAAGTTGACACCTTCTTTACTGGGGTCTTGCAGTTCGTCTTGTTGTTGACAACTGAACAGGCATACTGATGCCATAACAAATAAAAGGCTTTTTCTTTTCATTTGAGGGGTAATTAATAGGTTAATAATAGTGAGAGGTTTTTTAATATTCTACTCTGTCTTCTTTGGCCGCCCAGGCTTTGAAGGCAGTAAGGGCTTCATTATGCAATAAGATTTCGGAAGGAAGCTTTCTGTCTTCAGGCTTCAGTTCCAGTTCGTCATAAATAAAGGAGTCATCGAAGCCAATATTCTTGGCATCGGTCTTATTGTTTCCATAGTACATTTTATCCAAACGTGCCCAGTAAATAGCACCGAGACACATGGGACAAGGTTCGCAGGAAGTATAGATTTCGTATCCGCTAAGATTAAAAGTACCGAGTTTGGCAGCTGCGGCACGTATTGCACTCACTTCGGCATGAGCAGTTGGGTCACAAGATGCCGTAACACGATTCACTCCTGTTGCAATTATTTCCCCCTCTTTCGTGGCAATCACAGCACCGAAAGGACC
>Ga0192241_10728_pt1 | contig 11617 bp, 10 predicted proteins | sample Koala_Koa27_I3_FD_131239 | JGI IMG/M metagenome (GOLD analysis project Ga0192241, IMG submission 131239) | Enriched cells from koala feces incubated with labeled cellulose particles, San Francisco Zoo, California, United States - Koala_Koa2-7_I3 ... | reverse complement strand
GCCGGGCGCTGGGCATCTGGCCGGCGGGCACGGCACAGGCCGCAGCTCCCCAAGCCGCCCCCACCCCGGTTGCGGAGCCGGTGCAGCAGGCTGCCGCACAGCCCCTGCGGAGCATAGACCCCGCACAGCTGCCTGCCGATGCCATACGTCCCGATGCGGGCAAGCTGGTGGTGGTGATAGGCGACGACCCCTTCAACCAGGTGGTCATGACGGCCAACGCCGGCGGTTCGCTGGGTAAAGTGGACGGCAAGCCCGTGGTATTCGTCATCCTCTCGCCCGCCCAGGCATATGCCGCCCACGCGGCCGCCGACGCCTACACCGTGCGCTTCTACCCCGATGGCGCCTCCGAGCCCAGCCTTGAGCTGACCTGCCGCCGGCACGAAGCACCCCAAGCCATCGACGGCATGCCACGCACCTACGTGGGAACCATCATCCAGGCACAGGGCCGGTAAGCCTTTCACTGTAAACAACTGCATTCTATGAGCATTGAAGATGTAATGATGAACGGACTTGTCTTTAAGGGGAAGAAGGAACAACCCCGGCAAACGGACAAGGTAAAGACCAAGGCCAAGAAGAAAACCTATATCACAGGCCTGCACAACTCCGGGGCTGCCAAGATGAAAGCCGACATTCGCAAGCGGCGTGCAGCACGGGGAAAGAAGAGGTGACTTTGCACCACAGATAGGCTAAGGGGGCACCACGGATAAATCAAGGTGGCACCACAGATTACACAGATTGGCACAGATTAAATTCTTAGTTGGAAATAATCTGTGTCTAATCTGTGTTTCCATCTGTGTTAATCTGTGTGCCAATATGTATCATCTGTGTGCCAACATAATCTCTTAGTTGACAACGACCTTGGCGAAGTATTGTGCAAGCACTCCCCTCGCCTGCTCCAGCTGCTGCGGGGTGTTCTCTTGGACATGCTCCAGGTGGTATTCCAGCCCCATGGCTCCGTACTTGTGTACCCCCAGACGGTGGTACGGGAGCAGCTCTACCCGCTGGATGCTCCGGTAGTTGCCCAGGAGCCGTCCCAGGGCATGCAGGTCTTCGGGGTCGTCGCTGTACCCCGGCACCAGTACGTACCGTAGCCAGAAGGGCCTCCCGTGTGCCTCCAGCCAGCTGGCTGTGTGCAGGGTCTGCATGTTGTCGCGGCCGGTCAGGAGGCGGTGGCGTGCGGAGTTGGCCTGCTTTACGTCGAGCAGCACCAGGTCCGTAAGCCCCAGCAGCTGTTCCACATGCCGGTTCCACACGCCCCCGTTGGTGTCCAGACAGATGTGGATGCCCGCCTCGCGCAGCTTCCCGAACAGGGGCAGCAGTGCCTCCGCCTGTACGGTAGGCTCTCCCCCACTGAAGGTTATGCCGCCCTTCCGTCCGAAGAAGGGACGCTGGTCGAGCGCCATTTGCAGGATGTAGTCCGCACTTGTTTCGGTACAGGTGCCCTTCAGGTCGATGGTATCCGGGTTTGCGCAATACAGGCACCTGAATGGACACCCCTGCAGAAACACGACGAGCCGGAGCCCCGGCCCGTCGAACGTACCCATGCTTTCGTATGAATGTACCTTCAGCATCGTACTTACATGCGTTCGTGGAAGCTCCTGCTGATAACCTCGAGCTGGTGTTCACGGCTCAGCTTTACGAAGTTGACGGCGTATCCCGATACCCTGATGGTGAGCTGGGGGTACTTTTCGGGGTGCTCCATGGCGTCTTCGAGCATCTCTCGGTTAAGCACGTTGACGTTCAGGTGGTGGGCTCCCTTGGTGAAATAGCCGTCCATCATGGTTACCAGGTTCTCTATACGTTCCTCCGGCGTGGGCCCCAGCGACTTGGGCACGATGGAGAAGGTGTTGCTGATGCCGTCCTGCGAGTCGCGGTAACGCAGCTTCGCCACCGAGCTGAGGGAGGCGATGGCACCGTTCTTGTCGCGGCCGTGCATGGGGTTTGCCCCCGGTGCGAAGGCCACACCCTTGGCGCGGCCGTCGGGGGTGGCGCCGGTCTTCTTGCCGTACATCACGTTGGAGGTGATGGTGAGCAGCGACAAGGTGGGACGTGCGTTCTTGTAAACCGGCAGCTTCTTCAACTCTTCGCTGAAGTAATATACCAGGTCGACACCCAGGTGGTCTACCCTGTCGTCGTTGTTGCCGAAGCAGGGGAAGATGCCTTCTATGTCGAAGCTCTCGGTCAGGCCTATGTCGTTGCGGCGGGCAGTCACCTTGGCATACTTGATGGCCGACAGCGAGTCGATGGCGATGGACAGCCCGGCCACGCCGTAGGCCAGGTTAATGCGGGGGTCAGTGTCCACAAAGGCCATCTGTGCACGCTCGTAATAGTACTTGTCGTGCATATAGTGGATGATGTTCATGGCCTCGTTATATACCCTGGCAATCTGGGTCAGCACCTTCTTATAGTTGGCCATGACCTCCTCGAAGTTCAGTGTGTCGTGTGTCAGCACGGGGATTCCCTTCACGATAACCGTGCCCGTGTTCTCGCACCGCCCGCCGTTGATGGCCAGCAGCAGCGCCTTTGCCAGGTTGGCACGTGCGCCGAAGAACTGTATCTGCTTGCCGATGGCCTGGTAGGAGACGCAGCATGCAATGCCGTAATCGTCGCAGTTGCGCACCTCTCTCATAAGGTTGTCGTTCTCGTACTGTATGGAGCTGGTATCCACAGATACCTTTGCGCAGAAGTCTTTGAAGCCTTCGGGCAGCTCGGGACTCCACAGTACGGTCATGTTCGGCTCGGGCGAGGGGCCCAGGTTGTATAGTGTCTGCAGGAAGCGGAACGAGGTTTTGGTCACCTTCACCCGCCCGTCGTTGAAGCGTCCGCCTATGGCCTCCGTCACCCAGGTGGGGTCTCCGGCAAAGATATCGTTGTACGACTGCATGCGCAGGTGGCGCACCATGCGCAGCTTGATTACAAACTGGTCGATGAGTTCCTGTGCAAAGGTCTCGTCTATGAGGCCGTGAGCCAGGTCGTACTCTATGAATATGTCCAGGAAACTCGATACATTGCCCAGCGACATGGCCGCCCCGTCCTGTTCCTTCACGGCAGCCAGGTAGGCCATGTATACCCACTGCACGGCCTCCTGCGCCGAGGTAGCGGGGCGCCCGAGGTCAAGTCCGTAGTAGCTTCCCATGACTTTGATGTCCTTCAGGGCCTTGATTTGTTCGGCCACCTCCTCACGTAGGCGGATGCGTGCCTCGGTCATGGGGCCTGTCAGGCGACGCAAATCTTCCTTCTTGGCCTCAATCAGGCGGTCGATGCCGTACAGTGCCAGGCGGCGGTAGTCACCGATGATGCGTCCGCGTGCGTAGTTGTCAGGCAGCCCGGTTAGGAATCCCAGGGAGCGGAAGGTACGTATTTCCTCTGTGTAGACGTCGAATACCCCGTCGTTATGTGTCTTGCGGTAGTGTGTGAAAATATCCCTTACCTTGTCATCAACCTCGACTCCGTTCTCATGGCAGGCCTTTGCAACCACATTGATACCCCCAAATGGTTTGATGGCACGTTTGAGTAACTCGTCGGTTTGCAGGCCCACAATCAGTTCGTTCTCCCGGTCTATGTACCCGGCAGGGTGCGAGGTGATGGTGGATACAGTCTTGTTATCGAGCGAGCGCACCCCATGGTTGTTCCGCTCTTCCTCGAGAGCCTTCAGGCACAAGTCCCAGATGCGCATGGTGCGTTCCGTAGGGCCTTTCAAGAAAGATGCGTCTCCAGTATACGATGTAATATTCTTACTTACAAAGTCACTGACATTAATTTCTTCACTCCAAAGCCCGTTGATAAAGGTTTTGTTTAGGTCCATAATAAAAAAAGTCTGTTAAAATGGTTTGATAAATATACTTTAATGAGGCCGCGAAATTACTGAAATTTTTCCGTAATTGCCCCATAAAGATCTAAAAAATATGTTATACAGCATGTCTTGTATATGGATACCTCTTTATTAATATATGGCTATCTCTTTCTTAATATACAGATACCTCTTCATTAATATATGGATACCTCTTCATTAATATATGAATACCTCTTCATTAATATATGGATACCTCTTCATTAATATATGGATACCTCTCTCTCATATCTGCCATAGTTGCCTGCTATTGCGCAGAGCAGGCCTTCTTTCAGCTAGGTGCTTTCCTTGCCATCATATATTAAGATATATCTAGCAGCCGCCCTACTTCCCTCCGTTATAGGCAAAAGACATGCAGGCTCGGTATCAAAGCATACAGCTACAAATAGTTTAGTAACTATTTATCACTACAAATTGCATGGTTCACATAGAAGTATTACCTTTGCGCCTTGGCATTTTCGCAGTAACTGATTGAACATTATATGCTCTTTATTTGTATATAATGCATATTCTCACAAAATGTTTTATGGCAAGAACTAAACTCAGAATAATATTCTCTGTATTTTCAAGTATCATATTGCTTTTGCCTTCGTGTATCCAACTGGATGAAGAAAATGCAATTTACAATAATAACAGCCTTCCGCTGACATGCCTCCAGTCGGCATGGCCTTCCAACCGTGCCGTTACAGACAATGAAGGACAAGGGAATTTCTCTGAAGGCGACAGGATTGAAGTACTGGCAATAGGAGAAAATAAACGTGGAACCGTTCAATTAGAATATACAGATGGTCAATGGGCTCCTTACCTGCAACGAAACGAATACGGTACAGGAAGCCTTGCTTTATCTGCCACTTTTCCAGTATTAACACAGGACGACAGTGATCCAATCATGCGAAAAATCAGTGTACCAATCGACCAAAGCAGCGAAATAAGCCATGCAGCAGCCGATATCCTCTTCGCAAGCACAACGATAAGCAATACCGATGTTTCGGCAATCTTGCAATTCAGCCACGCCCTGCACCGCATCAATATTAATCTGAATGGTACCATCCCCGACGATTTGACAATAGAGATAAAAAGCCTTGCCTATGGACAAATATCACTAGAGAATGGTATGGTGGTAACAGATGCATCTGCAAATTATGTTTGGATGAAGCCTTATCGAAAAAGCAGCAATTCTTACAGCATCATAGTCCTCCCACAAACGACCAAAGAATTTACTAGCGGTGAGGGCCTGATACGACTGACCAGTAAAGGTAAGTCTGCTTCGTACATATTCAATGCCAATGCCGAAAAATTCAATACAGGTATGCAAACCACCCTAAATTTGATGTTGAATAGTGAAGAGGAGGGCGACGTAGACTTAGATTTCAGCAACCAAACCTATTGGGTATATGGCATTACTGCTCCTAATTTTCCAGGAAGAGCAAATATCCCTTCGATACAACCATGGCAACAATACATAGATGATGGGATATGGTTCCGTTATTCATACGAAAATTCCTCCTCCCCCCTACTCGATGAAATTCAATATCTCACATGGAAAGACGGATTCGGGTGGTTCGACTGTAACAAAAGTTTCGGATATAACGGAGATGGGAACATGTGTTGGGCAGCAACAGCATCCAATTTGATACATTGGTGGATGGCGCAAAATTCAAAATATATAGAAGCATATGACCAAAAATACGGTCGTGAATACGAAGACTTTAACCGGCCGGAAAAATATAGCAAGATGGAAAAGGATAACCAGCAGCACAGCGAAGTATTCAATTTCTTCAAATCTTCATTCAGTAACCAAGGAAGCTGGGAAACAGGAGGCGTCAATTGGTTTATAAACGGCAATAAGTCGAAGTTAATATATTGCAAAAGACCGGATTTTCATGGTTTCTTCAGCAAAGTTTTTTCTAAAGATGATGTTGTTGCAAAAGAAACGACAAACACATCCAAAGAAAATTTCAATCTCTGGATCAAAGATGCATTCCGCAATAATCATGCCATTGGTTTTGCTGTATACGGGTTCGCCGGGCCGAATACCGGTAATCATGCCATGGTTATCTGGGGAGCTGAGTTCGATGCTGATGGCAATGTGGCTTTTGTCTATTTCTGTGATAATAATTTTGGAGAAGACGAACCTAACCACGCATCACTCAAACGCTATAAAGTGGTATATGACAAATCAAATATACCAGAGTTGAAAGGAGATTATGCCTATTTGGTTCCATTAGACAACATAGACGGAGTTCCCTCTAAGGCACGCTCTCCATTTACCTCAATTACGCAGGTTGATTTACGCCATGACCTTTGGCAAAAAGCTTTTCCCGAAGTAAAATAGTAATAATAAATACAAACTGACAATGAAAAAGTATCTATCGCATGCAGTTACGGTTGTAACATTTATGACAGCCTCTTGTAGCAATGAAGTTTTGGACTATTTGCCCACAGCAGACGATTCCATTAAAATTGTAGCGAGTATAGCCTCACAAACCCGCGCTCCACAACTGACAACAGATGGGAGTGGAAGCTTCTCGCAAGGAGACAAAATGACACTCTTTTTGGCAGAAAGCGATATGAACGGCATGTCTGTTGGTTATGAATACGGTTCAGGCATTCTCACGTGGAGCAGCCTTGGGCTTTCAGAGAGTGAAGCCCAAATAACTTTAGCCGCCTGTTACCCACAACAAGACAACATACAGAATGGTATTTTCGAGTTTAGCCCCCTCACAGCTTCAGACAAGGATTTATTATTAGCACCTGCACAGTCTGTCACGGCAGGTACATCTGAGGCTGTATACTTGAATTTCAATCACGCTCTACACCGTCTTGACTTATCTTTTACACCAGGTAATAGTTACACAAACGAAGACATCGCCTCTCTCTCCATCACCCTCAATGCCAAAGCGACATGTGTAGTAGATGGAATACAGGGAAAAATAAAAGAAGTGAAAAATACAACAGGGGAATATACTGAAACAGGTACCAAAGTTTCATTTTATCTCATACCACAACATACAGCAGACGTAACTTTGAATGTCAACATAGGAAGCGACAAGAAAATCCTGACACTGGACAGATTATTGGAACAACTGGATTCTTCCCAAACCGAGTTAGATGGAGGCAAACGCTGCACACTAAATCTAAAAGTCAGTCGAGAGGGTATCACTGTAGAAGGAGGTTCTATTAGTGCCTGGGGTGATCAAGTCATTGCAGATGGCGAAATTGTACTCGGCTAATATACAAAATTAGCCCATTTAGATACAACAAGTTTTTGGGACAAACAACCCTTTGAATTAAACACCATTTACCATATATCCCGGTTCATGCCAATAAGCATGCAACCGGATTTTTTAACTCTCAGACTTGAACCAAACGATAACTATTTTATCAGCGCACAATTTTATCCCATAATCAAAGAAATTTCTTATATTTGCAAACGGAAGAAACAATTCGTCCATAACATACAAATAAAAAAGAAGCGTTATGCTTATCTTGTGATTTGGAAACGTAGGAAACTTTCAAATTTAGCACAAGGACAGCATAGTGGTTCTCACGCTATAGCGTGGACTGCTATATCCATATTCGTGCTAAAGGTTTTCCTACGACCTCCAAATCAGAACGTGGCATTGCAGTTCCACGCTTTGCATTTCAAAAATATATCCTCGAGGGAACTGAAGGATGATACGTAAAAAAGACATCAGATACAGATGAAAAACGAAGTATTGTATTTGCTGCTCGACAATTATGCCGACCATGAGCCCGTGTTTCTCGCTACCGCCATCAGTTGCGGAGAAAGGGGTATGAAAGAAAATCCCAAGTACATCAACAAGACAGTAGCTCCGACTCTAAATCCTGTACGTTCATGTGGGGGCTTCCGAACCCTACCTGACTATTCGTTCGAGACGATGCCCGACGAATATGCGGCACTGATTCTGATTGGAGGTTACGGCTGGCTGGACAATGAAACAGCCAACAAAGTGGTTCCGATTGTCAGCCAAGCCATCGAAAAAGATTGCATAATAGGCGCCATCTGTAACGCCGCTTCTTTTTTGGGCAAACATGGTTTCCTGAATAACATCAAGCACACCGGTAACGGTTTGAATCAACTGAAACTATGGGGTGGAAACAATTATACTAACCAAGCAGGTTACATAAATAAACAGGCCGTAAACGACAAATGTATCGTAACTGCCAATGGAACCGGTGAACTGGAATTTGCTAAAGAATTGCTACTCCTACTGGAAAATGACACGCCCGAACAAATTGAAAGGTTCTACCACTTTAATAAAGAGGGATTTGCAAAACTGATGCAATCGACACAACAATAACGAAGAAATATGGAAAAGAGAACAATCACTACCTCCACAGAACACATCGCAGCCTGCGGTCTATATTGCGGAGCATGCCGCAAGTTCCTCAACGGGAAATGCCCAGGATGCCGACTAAACGACAAAGCAACTTGGTGCAAAATCAGACAATGCTGTCAGGAAAAAGAGTTTTACTGTTGTGCAGAATGCAATATGGATATCAAAGCCTGTAAAACACACAACAATGTAATGGGAAAAATCTTCGCTTTCCTGTTCAACTCCGACCGCGCAGCGTGTATCCATTACATCCAAACAAACGGATATGAGGCTTTTGCTGAAGAAATGGCTAAGAATAAAGCACAGACCATAAAAAAAGAGAAAATAAAATACGATGGAAGCAGACTACACCGACACCTACGCCACAACTGTCCAAAGTATCAACCACATGACTGCTAGCGATTTATTCTACCTGATGTTCGTATGTTATCCCAAGTTTATTCTGTACCTGTTACGACTACGAGATGGGGTGGTAAAACCGTTCGGACTTCCAACAGGAAGCAACTTTACAGAATTGATACAGGAACAGAGCAAAGAAAAGATTGTTTGCAGCAAGTCAGACAAACATCTGACATTCCGCATACAGCTAGAATGCGACACTCCCGATACCTGCATACAATGCCAATCCATACGGATAACAACTTCAGTCAAGTTCCATAACACACAGGGCAGAATATATTTCTTTTTCATCCATCCTTTCCATTGCCTGATTTGCAAAATCCTTCTGAAACGGGCGGCACGAAATTGGGAAAAAGAAACACATTCAAGGATTGTTCAGAAAAACGCTAGAAAAACTTTTAAGAAACAAATAACACACATCAACCAACCATGAATAGAATCATCGTCGTAACGGGTGGATCCGTTGGCATCGGCCGTTGCATCGTAGAGCACTTCGCTGCGGAAGGCGACCGAGTTTACTTCATCGATAATAACCGTGAAGCAACCCTCACTCAATTAGAACGATATATTTGGACTCTGTTTTCAAAAATAGGAAATTATCCGTTACACCATCTGTAAATACTCTTGGTTGTTTGTACTGGTAACTACTCGTATATTTTCAACTAATACTGGTACATGTTCCCAATAAAACCTTATGAATTAAAATGATCAGAAGAAATAACGCTTCCTTCTCCAATTTCACGAAACGGTTATAGACAAACATTTGGAAAAACAGTCCTTTTAGATGTTTGCAAAGATACTTCTTATAATAATACTTCAAGCTTTGGAAACTTTTTGGACAAAATAGAATAAGAATCACCATATCTCTATTTCAACTCCTTACGATACTTATGATTCTTGTCTTCAACCATATATTTTGCCTAATACAAATTCTATACCAAAATCATTTACAATATAATAAATTTCTGTAACTTTAAACTCTAAAATTATGGTGATAATCACTAAGTGTTATAATTCATTACTATAAATGTAACACTTTCACAAATATTTTCCTGGAAAATATTTATAGTTTATATCGAATTTTTTTTCCCTTAATTCAAATTCTATCTACCTTTGTTTGAAAGTTAAATCTATGAATACACGAATTGTTCTAAATATTGCAGATAAAGTTATTCTGATATTTATCTCATTGCTTTTTATGCAATGCGACTCTAAGCCACATGAAAGCACCAAACCCGAATTAATTATTTCACGTTGGTTCTTTGCTTCAGAACCATCTTGTGTTAACACCATAGGTGATGGGAGAACCGTTGCAATAGGAACAGAGGACGGGAACATCTACCTAATAAGAGACGAAAAGGTAAACAAGCTACAGACCAATTTCGGAACTCGTATCTACAAAACAGAATACCTGGGGAAAAAAGACGGATTAGATATATATATGGTATCAGTCCGTCACAAAGGGCTCCATATCATAGCTATCAATAATGATAGTATTGTCAAAAAGGATCTTTGTTATTCTTACGAAAACGACGCATTGCCTTATAAAGGAAACAGATACACTGTCTACGATTGGATAAAAAAAGAGAATGGTAGCTATCTCCTAGCCACCTCAAACGGTATATGGACTTGCCGGATTCTTCTTAACAGCCTCGACCTCAACAGTAAAGATTTGACTATGAGTAGAGTAGGCCCTATAGGAATAAAAAAGCCTCAGTATGCCATTACTTCCATATCTTCTTTCAATAATCAGATTTATTTCTCATCGCAAGACGGCTTATGGATATACAGTGATTCTATCCCCAAACGCATATCCACTGATTCTATAAAGTACAACTGCATAATTACATACAAAGATACGTTGACTGCATTTAACGAGCAGACAATCATAACAGTAGCCAAGAATGGAAACACACGTATCACCCCCAACGAATACAAAGCTAAATTTATCATTCCTATCAATGATTCTACCCGATACTATTTTACTGACAACAAACTATACGTCAACAACCCGAAAAAAGAATTTGACCTGCACATCACGCAATACGCTAAAAATACATTTGCTGTCTCTTACGATCGGAATGTTCCACAGGGTATATACATGATACAAGGGAATGACTTGATTTATGTTGACATTCAGTTGGTTATGATGTACAATCCTTCTACCATTCTAGGTATATGTCAAGAAGAAAAAGACCACACAGCATTTCTAATAGATAACCACTGGAACTTATTCTCCATTTCAGACAAACAATCTTCCTTAATAGGACATATCAGTAACATCAATGAAACCATTACCGACATGATTGTGATGAACAATGATATCTACCTGGTAACGACCTATTCTCTATACAAAGTGCCAACAGCTTCAACACTCTCGCACAAGATAAAAGCTGAAAGGATAGATATATTCAAAGACAAAGGGGACATAGATTTACAGACAGAGAGAATGGTCATGCTCTACAACCAAGACCGGAATAACTCATTAATTATTGCAACAAGAGCTCACTTATGGAATCTAGATATATCTTCTCCTATCACGGCAAACAACCCAATCAAACTACATATAAAAGCCCGTACGCACCTTGCAACAGAACTTCAAGATCTAGACGAAGTTTACGAATCGTGCAATGTACAGGCCATCGCCAGCTATCCTTATAAAAACAGTTCCGATTTACTGGTCGGAACCCGAGACTTCGGAATCATCTCTTTTGACAAGAACTCAATCAATACATTGATACCGGAAACATGGATCGGACTAAATGATAAATCAATTAAGGATATCAAATCTATCGATGTCATTTCAAGTAAAGAGAATGACAAAATAAAAATAATCATTTCATCCAACGAACAGATACACCTGATCACATTCCGAACCAACAATCCTAAAACAATAACCGATTATACGTATTCAGCCAAAAATGCAACTTTCATAAATGAAGATTTAGTATTAGCTATTTCAGAATTCGGCGGAATTACCCTTTTTGATATCAGCACAGATACCATT
>Ga0192241_10793_pt1 | contig 11633 bp, 6 predicted proteins | sample Koala_Koa27_I3_FD_131239 | JGI IMG/M metagenome (GOLD analysis project Ga0192241, IMG submission 131239) | Enriched cells from koala feces incubated with labeled cellulose particles, San Francisco Zoo, California, United States - Koala_Koa2-7_I3 ... | reverse complement strand
ATAACTACCGTCATTCTACATTTTGGCTGCGTGATGGTTCTTATTTGCGTCTGAAAACGGTAGAACTCGGTTATACTTTGCCCAAAGAGATTGTTAATAAGATTCACTTCAACAATATTCGTATTTATTTTCGAGGTACTAACTTGTTGACTTTCTCAAAATTCAAATGGTGGGATCCGGAATTAGTCAGTTCAACCGGTACGCAATATCCCTTGACTAAAGCATTCTCCTTAGGATTATCTGTTAACTTATAAATTAAAATCGTATATATGAAAAAGAAATATACTTTAATGTCCGCCGTTTGCGTCTTGACCTTTATATTGGTCTCTTGTGCGGATACTTTGGATGCTGACCATTATTTTAAAGACCGAATGACCATAGAAGAAGTCTTTACGGACAGAGACTATTCGGAGCAGTGGCTGGCAAATGCATACTATTATCTGACTATCAATAATACTGATGTGTCCAGTAAGAAATATAATCCGTTTTGTTTTGCAGATGACATGTATTATGGCGATACCGACGACCGTTACAAGCGATTGAAGAACGGTGACTATGATGAGAATTTCCTGCAAGGTAGTTGGATTGATGCTTATAAAGGTATCTGCCAAGCCTCTATCTTTATTCTGAATATTGATATGAATGAACAGATGACACCTGAAGAACGTGCTGATTATAAAGCTCAGGCTCGCTTTGTACGATCTTATTTCTACTGGTTGCTGTTACGTAAATATGGTCCTGTACCATTGCTTCCGGATGAAGGAATTGATTATACGAAGGAATATGATGACTTGGGACTTCCTCGTAATTCGTATGATGAATGCGTAGAGTATATTAGTAATGAAATGCTGTTGGCGGCTAAGGATCTTCCGTTATCACGAAGTGCCTTGTATATTGCACGCCCAACACGTGACGCAGCACTGGCCACTCGTGCCAAGGCATTGCTATACGCCGCCAGTCCCATCAACAATCCGCGTCCGGGTGATCAGGAAAAGTTTGCTGATATGGTGAATTGGGATGGCAAACATCTGATTGCGCAGGAATATGATGATAAGAAGTGGGCTATTGCTGCAGCAGCTGCCCGCGATGTGATAGAATTGGGGCAATATGATTTGTATCATGCAGGAGTACGTCGACCGGAAAGTGCAATGTCAGGCTTTCCTGCAACGATTACTCCACCGGATGATGGTGACTTCTCTAATAACCTGTGGCCGAATGGTTGGAAAGATATCGATCCGTTTGAATCCTATCGTGCCATTTTCAATGGTTCGCTGGCTGCTTCCGATAATCCGGAATTGATTTTTACCCGTGGGCAAAACCTCAAAGAAGAAAGCGTATCGCAGATGGTATTATATCAGTTGCCACCTCTTGGTAATGGATTCAATACACATGGTATTACGCAGAAACAATGTGATGCTTACTATATGAACAATGGTACAGATTGTCCGGGAAAAGATATGGAGATAGGCCGCGGAAATGGCAGTAAGCGTGCGGAAGGTTTTGTAACTTGGGAAGAGGAAACACAAAAGAAATATCCCGAGCTGGATGTGCATGAAGAAGGAGTTTCTAAACAGTATGTGCAACGTGAGCCCCGTTTCTATGCATCGGTTGCTTTCAACGGTTCTACCTGGTACTTCCTGAACAGATCTCAGCAACATGAAAAGAATTTGCAAGTATTCTATTATCGTGGTTCCGGTAATGGCTATACTAATACATCTTATTGGCTACGCACAGGTATTGGTGTGAAGAAGTTTGTCCATCCTAATGATTGCCATTGGGGGAATGACCCATTAGTTACACAATATATACAGAAGAAGGTGGACCCGGCAATTCGTTATGCAGACATTCTGTTGATGTATGCCGAGGCTTTGAATGAAGTGGACGGAACTTATAATATACCCTCTTGGGATGGCGCTAAGAGCTATGCTATAAAACGCGATATTGATGAAATGAAGAGAGGTACTCGTCCGGTTCGTTGTCGTGCAGGACTTCCCGATTTCAAGGATTACGGAAGCAAAGATGCAATGCGGGCCAATATCAAGCGTGAGCGCCAGATTGAATTAATGGGGGAGGGACAACGCTATTACGACTTGCGCCGTTGGAAAGATGCGGAGGTGGAAGAGTCACTGCCTATTTATGGTTGTAACACACTGTTGACTGTCGATCAAAGAGAATTGTTCCATATACCGGTAGAGGTAGCTTCATTACCTACCAACTTCTCACGCAAAATGTACTTCTGGCCTATCAGCCATCAAGAGTTGAAGCGTAATAAGAAGCTGGTACAGAATCCTGGCTGGACATATAATGAATAAATTTTTAAATCAGAGATACATTATGAAGAAAATATATATTTGTATTGTGATACTTGCTGCTGTTTTGTTGGGAACTTCTTGCAATGACGAGTGGACAGACGAACTGTATCAACAATATATTTCATTTAAAGCGCCTATAGGTGCTAACGGAGTAACTGATATTTATGTCAGATACAAAGAGGACGGTAAGGTAACTTATAAATTGCCGATAATTGTCAGTGGTAATACGGATAATGTAGCTAACCGCGAAGTCCATATTGCAGTTGATTCAGATACATTGAAGATATTGAATGATGCACGTTTCGGACGTGAAGATCTTTATTTTAAGGAGTTACAGAAAAGTAGCTATAATTTCCCGGCAGTAGTGAATATTCCTAAGGGCGTGAATACCATTACTACTGATGTCGATTTTTCACTGGGTGGTATTGACTTGGTAAACAAGTGGGTATTACCGTTGACGATTGTGGATGATCCATCATACAATTATGTTAAAAACCCTCGTAAGAATTTTGCTAAGGCATTATTAAGGGTATTGCCTTTTAATGATTATTCCGGTAATTACAGTACTACTACGATGCAGGTATTCATCAAGAAAGCTGATGGGACTTATGACAATAAAGACGCTATGGTGAAAAGTAATCGTACAGCTTATGTAGTAGATGATAATACAGTATTCTTCTATGCCGGACTGGTAGAAGAAGACTTGATTGACCGTGCGGCCTATAAAGTATACTTTGAATTTGGAACAGGCAATGATAAAAGTTTGAAGTTACATGCGGATAATGAAAAGATTAAGTTTACACCAGCCAAGGAAGCATTTTTCTATTCTATTACAGAAAAGATGGATGATGAAAAACCTTACTTGCTGCATCGCTACGTGACATTTGACCTTGAATATGATTTTGTGGACTATACTTCTGCACCTGGAGTGGAGATCCCATATAAGGTAAAAGGTAGTTTGACACTTGAACGTAGAATCAATACTCAGATTCCGGATGAAGACCAGGCTATTGAATGGTAATAGGATAGGTATGTAAAGGAGCCGGGAAGGTGTCTGAAATCAATTTATTAATGTTTAAATGAGTTCTCTATAAATAGAGAGCACAAATTATTTACGTATGAAAAAACTGTATTTTATTTCATCTTTCCTGTTTCTTTCCATTGCTCTTTCGGAAGGAATGGTGGCGCAAGAAAAAGGTGAGCGGGTAAACGTCAAAGAAACACCCAGGGTGGTCTGCTATACACGTACGGAGATACCTCCAAAGTTGGGCAACGCACTTCATTTGGGCTACAGTGAGGATGGGCAGCATTACGTGGCATTGAACAATGATGCCTGTGTTATGGCTCTTCGTAAGGTAGATAATGAACCCGGACTTTCGGAGGAACAGAAGATACCAGGGGTGATGAAGACCCTTAAGGCTCCCTATTTGTTCCGAATGGCAGAGGGAGGATTTGGTGTGTTAGCACTCCGTACCGATAAAAACGGTATGTCTGATCCTTCAGCTACCGGTTCTTTCCTCTTTATCAAGAGTCGGGACCTGGTACATTACGAACCGGAGCAATTGTGTCACTTGCCAGTCAGCGAGGCATTAGAGGCGATTTCCTGTGAATTTGATGAGGCAGTGGGAAAATATCGCATACGTTGGATGATAAAGGGGAAAGTCTTTCAAAGTCATACAGCAGACTTTCTCCATTTCTCTCCGGTAAAAGTGGCTTCCCAGCTGGATGGAGTGCAGGAAAAAATTACTGGTGATTGGTACAACTTTCGTAACGCCTGTTTCGGTAATTCACTTGTACTCACTGCAGAAGAAGGCAAATATCTGAAAAACAAACTGGGAAGGATTGCCAATGTAGATGTCTTACCGCTGGAAATGTCCGTTCCGGCTTCTCCTTCCATTGTTTCTGATATTCGGAAAAAGCGGGCAATCTTGCTCTATAATGACGGAAGCCGGGCGGAGAAACGGGTGGTATGGAATGAAGAGGACTTGAAATGTCTTGCTTCGGCAACTCCCGGCGTCTATACTATCCGTGGAAAGATATTCCAATATTCATTCAACTATCCGATATCGATGTCGAATCGTACCGACCCAAATATCCTGTACTATCAAGGTAAATATTACCTGGTGTCTACTTACGATGTAGAGTGGAACCGTATCCCTATCCGCTGCTCGGACACTTTAGACGGTCTGACGGATGCCAACCACCGTTGGCAAGAAACTGTGCTGATCCAAGGGGAAGGACCTCACTGGGCACCGGAACTGCATGTCATCGGCTCTCGTCTTTATATGTTGTTTGCTATCATCAAAGGAGACAAAGGTGTTCAGGCTTATATGATGCAGCTGAAAGAAAACGGTAACCCGATGAAACCGGAAGACTGGAGCGCTCCTATCCGCGTGGTGAAATCTGATGGAAACCCTATCTATAATGATGGAAACACAGGCGGGTTATCGTTGGATATGACTTATTTTGAGGATGGTGGAAAGTCTTATGTTTGCTGGTCAGACCGGAAGAAGTTTTTCGTAAAAGGAAAAGATGTAGATCCAGGACCTGTACTATGCATTGCCACAGTTGATCCGAAAGAACCCTGGAAGTTGACAAGCGCTCCATTTGTCATTGGTTCGGAAGCCTATAGTTGGTCGTTCTGTATTAGGCCCTTGCAGCTTGCCGAAGGTCCTTTTGTACTGGAAAGTAAAGACGACACTATTTATATGGTATATTCCGGTGGAGGTGTTACCGGAGGTAATTATGAGGTAGGTATGCTCACAGCCCGCAAAGGTAGCAACCTGCTGGATCCGGCATCTTGGAGCAATTCGCCACGTTCTTGGATGAACAACGGTTCACCGGTTTCTCAGGTTGGACCTGGACACAATTCATTTGTTAAGGATGAGCACGGGGATTTGTATAATGTCTATCACAGTGGTCATCGGCCACGCCATACCAGTGTGTGCCCCGTTCACTTCCGTTTCGATGGCTCACCTGTCATTGATATGGCACCCTACGAGGAGGTAAATCCTAACCTCAAAGAAGTGGAGATGCATGTTCGTGTGACTTCATCTTCAAGATGAAATGATAATAGCTCATTAAGCTCCTTTTAAACGAAAAATATTGGACGAGCTGTCTAAAAAGCTTAAATAGAACCATACTTAGACATAAGCTATGACAAGCTCGCCCAATATTTAAGTTTATAAATAGTGGGCTTTCTTTCACTTTTATTGTGGCGGGAGGGCTCCACGACTTTTTATGAAATCCTTTGGTAATATTCCGAATTGTTTTTGGAAAATTTTAGAGAAGTAAGATAGAGAACGGATCCCTATAAGCATACATATTTCGCTGACCTGATAATTGCCTTCTGCTAATAATTCTGCTGCTCTTTTCAATCGTATTATACGTATAAAGTCACCGGGAGTCATATCTGTCATTCCTTTGACTTTTCTATGCAGGCTGGTGCGGCTCATGCACATTTCTTCAGCCAAGTTATCTACATTGAAATTCTCATTTTCTATATTCTGTTTGATGATGTCCGTCATTTTATTCAGGAAATCTTCATCGGCTTTGTTCTGTGCCATGGTGCTGGTAGCAATGTAGGGGCTATTGGCAAAATTCTGTCTGAGTCTTATTCTACTTTCCAGTAAGTTTTCTATTTGTACCAATAGGTATGGCATGGCAAACGGTTTCTCGATATAGGCATCGGCTCCGATTTTCAATCCTTCAATCTTATTGTCCAAAGTTGTTTTGGCCGTTAGCATGATAAATGGTATGTGGCATGTTTCCAGATTTGTTTTAATTATCTTGCAAAATTCCAAACCATCCATCAGGGGCATCATGACGTCTGAAATGATGAGGCTGATGATTTCAGTCTTCAATATTTCCAAAGCTTCTATTCCATTTCCCGCTTTGAATACCTGGTAATATTTGCTCAATTGGTTAGTAAGGAATATTTGTAATTCTTCATTGTCCTCCACGATGAGTACGGTTCCTTTAGTAGCGGATGAGGTCTTTGACATCAGAAATAATTCATCATCTTCTGCTTTGATATTCTCTTCTATCGATGGGGTGGTGTCGATGATTTGTGTATCGTTAGAAATGTTAGTGGGTATTTGTACCACGAATGAAGTATCTTCTGCCTCTGCGTCAAGGTATAGCACTCCATTGTGTAGTTGCACCAGTGAAGTAGCCAGTGTGAGTCCGATTCCAGAACCCGGTTGTGCAGGTTGACTGGCATCTCTTATCTGGAAGAAGGCTTCAAAAATGCTTTCTCTCATGTCTTCCGGAATCGGTTTTCCATCGTTTTTTACTGTTATCCGGAAACTGCTTGTTTCTTCATCGACCGAGAGTATGGCTTTGATGTAGGAGGCAGAATATTTGATGGCATTATTAAAGAGGTTACTGCACACTTTTGTGATAGCCTCTTCATCGACAGAGGCAACAATGTTCTGTTCGGGACACTCTAACGTCATGTCCAGATGCCTTTGTCTGGCAGCCGGCATAAAGCGATTATAGGTATTAATCACTATGCTATTTATGCTTTTCACTTTTAGTGATAAAGTGAATACTTTTGATTCGATTTTCCGGAAATCGAGCAATTGGTTAACCAAAACCAATAGTCGGTCTGTATTTCTTTCCATCGTTGTCAAGTTCTCTTTTACTTCCTGCTCGTTAAGTCGGGAGTTCAAAATATAGTCGAGTGGTGCCTTTATCAGCGTAATCGGCGTACGTATTTCATGTGCGATGTCCGTAAAGAAGTCTATCTTTGCCTTATAAATTTCTTCTTTTCTCATTTGTTCCTGGTGTGCCATCTTTTCTTCTACCTGCTTCTTCTTTCTATTGGTATACAATCGCAGAATGACGAAAAGGATACAGCTTATAATGAAGATATATAATGCATAAGCCCAAGATGTTTGCCATAATGGAGGGATTATGTTAATCTTGATTTGAGTTTCTTCTTTGTTCCATTGATGGCCGTCCTTGGAATATTTGATACGGAAAGTATAATTGCCCGGTGGTATACTGTTGTAGGATATCCGGCTAATGTTATCTATATAAATCCATTTAGGATCAACTCCTTCCAGTTTATAAGCGTATTTTTCGTTCCTTTCGGTCGAATAGTTTAATGAGGAGAAACTGAAGCTGAAAGTGGCTTGGTCATAGTTAAGTCGGATAGTTTTTGCGTAGGGCATTGCTTTATCCATAATTCGGTGAATACTATCCACTTTGACTTCCTTATTGAAAACATAAAAACCGGTCAGGACAACAGAATATTTATTCTTGTTAGGCCGGAAATTTTTGGGGTTGAATGCAACGAATCCGTTTATACTTCCAAAATAGAGTGTACCATCCTGGGTTTTGATTCCTGAGTTATAGTTAAACTGTTTGCTTTGTAGTCCATTGGTCAGGTTATAGAGGGCTTCTACTGTCATTGTTTGCGGATTAAAATCTACCAATCCGTTATTGGTACTTAGCCAGAGGTGATGATTGTCATCCTCCAGAATCGTATAAATAACGTTGCTGGGTAGTCCATGTTGAGTTGTAACGCGGGTAAAGCTTTCGGTGGTATCATCGTATCGGCAGAAGCCGCCATCCTCAGAACCAAACCACAAATGTTGTTTGCTGTCCTCGAAGATGCAAGTGACACGGTCGTAACAGAGACTGTATGGATTTTCTTCATCGTATCGGAATTCTTTAATCTTTCCGTCTTTAGGATTATATCTGATTGCTCCTCTGTTGTAAGTCGTAAACCAGATGTGTCCGTTCTTGTCCTCTAATATATCGCTGATAAATGTTCCTCTGATTCCTTCAAATATCTTAAAACCGTCAATCTCTGGTATATAAGTGTATATGCCACTACTTGAGCATATCCATACTGTATTCCTCTTATCAGTATAGATGGCAAATATATCATTATTGTCAATAGAATTGGGTTGGTCGCTTTTTTCGTAGTGTTTGTGTTGTTTGGTTTTCAAGTCCAATACATCGATTCCTTTACTGAAAGTACCGATCCATAGTTTATCCTGTGACAGATTCAGGCACTGAATATTTGTGAAAGAAATGCTCAATGGTTTGCTTTGGGGAGATATGTGAGTGAAAGTACCGTTACTTACGTCATAATAGTTCAATCCATTATCCTCTGTCGCTATCCATAAATTGCCGTGTTCATCGCTGACAAACTCCCTGACCCGATTGCCACTAACAGAATTTTTATACGCTATGGGATAAAAATTCTCAAAATAAGAATAATGCGGTGGAATATAATCTATGCCGCCGAAATAGCTGCCTATCCATATTCCGCCTTCTCTATCCTTGAAAATAGAATATATGGCATTGTCCGAAAGTGACTGGTTGTTAAATTCTTCATGGGCGATGTGCTGTGTTATGTCACCTTTCAGGATGTATATGCCGCTTTCCGTACCAATCCAGTATTCTGATTCGGTTATCTGTTTAATGTCCCTTACAAATAGGTTCGAATCTATGATCTTCGGATCGATGTTTTCGTTGACATCTACTTTTCTTGAGATACCTGTCGTTTTATCTATAACATAAAGACCGTTGTTCATGGTACCTAAAAGGATAGAGTCATTCTTGTAATCACTGATGACAGTCGGGGTATTATTATTTTTATGAATAAAGGTAATCTTCTCTGTTTCGGCATTATAGCTGAAAACGCCGGTTCTTGGGAAACCGATATATGCCAGTCCCTCATTGTTGATGTATAGTGCAGAGGGATTATGCGCATGATGTGTTCTGAACTTATCACTTATCCTGTATAGTTTGTTTTCTTTTATCTGATAGAGGAATAAATCCGGTCCTGCCAGAATCCATGCCCTGTTGTTTTCTTTATCGATAATGATTTTACTGACACTGTCTTCTATTCCTTCCTGATTTTCCGTTTTGACCTTGAAACCGGAGAAATTCTCAGTGAAGGGATTATAAAGGAAGATTCCTTTATCAGTAGCAATCCAAAGAGTCTGATCCGAGTCTTCGGCAATGGAGTAGATCATACTGTTCTTTAGATCTTTGGGCGAACTGCCTCTCTGGTAGATTTTGAAGTCATACCCGTCGAACCGGTTTAATCCGTTCTTGGTTCCCAGCCAGATAAAACCTTTGCTATCCTGAAAAATACTCATAATCGTATTTTGAGATAACTTAGAATTAATGTTATAATGCTTGAAGTAGTAAGTGGTCTGTTGCGAAACAGCATTCTCAAGATAAAGTACTGAGAACAGCAGTATAAATGTGATGTACTTCATAGATATAAGTTTTTTTGTTACGCAAATCTATAGAAATTAAGCCAGATATTTTATGAATTGAATGGATTTAATGTGCTGAAATTCTGGATATAACGAATTATGAGAGAAAAAAGCTAAAAAGGATAGAATAGAGTTTTTTAAATAATAGATAATATTGATAAGTAAATAGATGAAAAAGGGCGAAAGGATAGGAAAGTGCTATTTTTTGACTCTAAAGTGTTAATTGTTTAGCTAAAAACCTGCATACATTTGCGATGTCAACCAGATAAGATTTTATAAGTTTGTCTTTTGGAAAGCAATTTCTAGGTAAAATAAAAAAGAAAGTTTTCTTGAAAATTACCCGATAGAATAAATATAATTTTTTTTGAAATAGATTCATTGAAAATCTTTATACGTATGAGAAAAAGTATTTTATTATTTCTGTTACTTGCGGTTCCTGTCCTGCTACAGGCACAAATGATGTTTGGGGATACTACTCGGATAGGCATCCCTTTCAGTAAAGATCCCCATGTTGTCAACTTTAAAGGGAGATGTCTGATGTATTATTCAATTCCTCCTTATAAAGATAATCCTGCTTCCGGTTGGAATATAGGCATTGCTGAAAGTCATGATCTTATTCGCTGGAATAAGGTAGGGGAGATCACTCCGGTACCTGGAGAGGACTATGAAAAGAATGGGTTATGTGCTCCCGGAGCCTTGGTCAAGGATGGGAAAGTGAATCTGTTTTATCAGACTTATGGGAATGGAGCGAAAGATGCCATTTGTCATGCCGTATCTGAAGATGGGATTAACTTTAAGCGAAATCCGACCAATCCTATTTTTCGTCCTGATGGAGACTGGAATTGCGGGCGTGCCATTGATGCGGAGGTTTGCGAGTTCAAAGGTAAATACTATTTGTATTTTGCCACGCGTGACAAGGACTTTAAGATTCAGATGCAAGGAGTTGCCGTAGCGCCCGGAGATACAGATTTCAGTCGGGATGACTGGAAACTTGCAATAGATGAGGCAATACTATATCCCGAACTGACTTGGGAAGGAGAATGTATTGAAGGCGCTTCCATAGCGAAGAAAAATGGGAAACTTTTCATGTTTTATGCTGGAGCATACAACAATGCCCCCCAGCAGGTAGGAGTCGCTGTCAGCAAAGACGGTATACATTGGGAACGTTTGTTCGACAAGCCTTTCATGCCCAATGGCAAACCGGGTGAATGGAATTCTTGTGAATCCGGTCATCCTCATTTGTTTACTGACCTTGACGGACGAACTTATCTGTTTTATCAAGGTAATAATGACTATGGTAAAACGTGGCTCATAACCAATGTGGAGGTTTTCTGGAAGAAGGGGAAACCTTATCTGAAGAAGTGAAATGATCAATATTAAAAAACAAGGACGAATGAAGAAAGTATGCATATGGTTGATTTGCACAATACTGTTTGTAATGACTGGTTGTGCAAATACAAAAAAGAAAACAGAAGCTGAAAAAGAGGTGGATACATTTACGAACCCTTTAATCTTTGCTGATGTACCCGATGTGGATGTAATACGTGTAGGCAGCGATTATTATATGATAAGTACCACTGCTCACATGTCGCCCGGAGCGCCTATCATGCATTCCAAAGATATGGTGAATTGGAAGATTATCAGCTATGTATTTGATGAAATCAATGAAAGTCCCAAAAATAACCTGGAAGGAGGAAACATTTATAGCCGTGGGCAGTGGGCGGCTTCTTTACGCTACCATGATGGCCTTTTCTATGTATTCTTCCAACGGCAAGGCATCAGCACAGGAACACGTCCTACTGCCTCATGATCCTGGAAAAGCATACCGTACCATTTACCATCTTCAGTATCAATGAAACATCCTTGTGCCACACCGTGATTGGGATATCCCATGTCATCAGAGAGAATTATTTTCATTTCATAGGGTCCGGCCACCTTATCAGAACGGAAGCAGAGCTGTGTGCGAATACCGCCTTCAGGCCACCAGATAAATGTCATATAATACTTATTATTAAACTTATAGAAATGTACCCCTTCCAGCAATCCTTTAGGTTCTGCAGGAATCACTTCCACGTTC
>Ga0192241_10789_pt1 | contig 11652 bp, 9 predicted proteins | sample Koala_Koa27_I3_FD_131239 | JGI IMG/M metagenome (GOLD analysis project Ga0192241, IMG submission 131239) | Enriched cells from koala feces incubated with labeled cellulose particles, San Francisco Zoo, California, United States - Koala_Koa2-7_I3 ... | reverse complement strand
GTCTGGCTTCTGCCAGGTTACTGACTGAGCTATAGGTCGGATAGCCCGGGTTAGGGATCAACACGCCATCTCCCGGGTTCAGGAATGTCAGTGAAATATGAAGGATACCTTCTTTGGAACCAATCAGCGGCTGGATCTCAGTCTGTGGATTGAGCTCTACACCATACCAGGTGCTATACCAGTCAGCAAATGCTTTCCGAAGTTCCGGTATGCCGACATACGGTTGGTAACCATGTTCATCCGGATTTTTAATATGTTCACAGAATGTCTCAATCGCCTCTTCCGAAGGAGGAAGGTCCGGACTTCCGACTCCCAGACTGATCACCTTTTTACCGGCAGCATTCATTTCCGCTACTTCTTTCAATTTACGGGAGAAGTAGTATTCGCTCACACTGTTTACGCGTGTGGCAGGTATGATATTACACACTTTGTTTTCCTTCTGCATATTCGCCTAATATTTTTAAATCTTTTGTCAATGGCATCACGGCATCCACCGCCTGTTTGTAGCGTGTATAATCGGAGAAAACCAGATCTACATAGAACAGATACTGCCATTCACGGCCTATGATCGGTAATGATTGTATTTTAGAAAGATTCATGTCGTAGAAAGAGAAAACGGAGAGGACTTGGGAGAGGCTGCCGACGGAGTGAGGAGTTGCGAAAACGAGAGAAGCTTTGTTTTTGGGTTCTCCCCGCATAATTTCATCTGCCGTCCACCGGTCTGCGATTGCCAGAAAACGGGTAAAATTATGTTTATTGGTCTCAATGCCCTCCGCTAACACTTCCAGCCCGTAGATCTCCGCCGCATGTTTCGCACAAATGGCGGCGTGTCCTTCGAGATGGTTTTCCGCGATCCATTTGGCACTCAACGCCGTGTCTTCTTTTTCAACGATCTTCACATGCGGTAACGTATCCAGAAAGTCATTACACTGCATCAGTGCGATCGGATGGGAATTTACCTCCGTAATATCGTGGATCGTTGTTCCCGGAAGCGCTACCAGTGAGTGGGATATGCATAGCTTATATTCTCCGATGATGCTGAACCCACTTTCACGGATCAGTTCATGGTTTTGTAACAGGCTTCCGGCAATCGTATTTTCAATCGCCATCATTCCCAATACAGAAGGGTCTTTCCGGATCGCAGCAATCACATCTTTAAAGGTAATGCAATCTATTATTTCGATGTCCTCATCTTCATAATAATTGCGGGCGGCGACTTCATGATAAGCGCCGGCTATACCCTGGATTGCGACTTTCTTTTTCATCTTTCTTTTCAGATTAACTTATTAACAAAAAAAGTCCTACCGTTTCTGGCAGGACTTTTATATTTTATTATTGATATTCTTCCGTTTCATCTATCAACTTTTACATACAAATTCCTGCCTCTACTCTGCTAAAGTAAAAGTAATAAAAGAAGTATGTAAAGCTAAATCGATTCATTTTTTGATTTCTTAATTGAAAACTGAGGCAAAAGTAACGCTTTTCTACAAACTACAAAGAAAAAATGACACTTTTTTTAATAGTCTGCGATCTTTTTCAGACCACCTTCTCATAAGGTTGCAGGGAATGCATCTCTTTAGGCACTGATTTTCTGACACTTTGGATCAATATTTCCGAGATTGTATGCCGCACAAAATCTTTGCGGGTAACCAACGCAATCTCACGGGCAGGCTTCGGAATCGCAAAAGGACGAACCAACATGCGTTGCTCCTGTCCCAACTGGTCTACGGCCAGCTCCGGAATAAATGTGATCCCGTTGCCACTTTCCACCATACGCATAAAGGTTTCCATACTACCCAACCGGTAGGCACTTTGACGGACCTTCACCTTCTCCATCTGGCAAAAGCGCATCAACTGGTCCCGGAAACAATGTCCTTCATCCAGCAACCATAATCGTTCTCCGTTAATATCAGAGGTACGGATCAGTTCATTTTTAAAAATAGATTCTTTAGGAGAAACATATCCAAAGAACTGCTCATAATATAAGGTATCGCCCTGTAGCTGGCTTTCCACCGGATGGGAAGCAATGATCGCCGCATCGATCTCCCCTTTCAACAGCGCCTGAATAGTAGGATTTGTCTGCATTTCCAATACATGAATATCCAGATCCGGATACTCCTCCGTCAGTTGCTGAAAAAAAAGCGGGGCAACAGGTAAGGCGCAATCGTGGGCAGTACAGCTAATTTAAACACTCCCTTCAGAGGCTTCTCCTCTTCATTGACAATATCCGGGATCAAAGCGGCTTCATACAAAACCTTCCTGGCCTGTTCAATCACCCGTTTCCCGGCATTTGTCGGCCGGACCGGCTGCACCGTACGGTCAAATAATTTGGTTCCCAGTTCATCTTCCAGTTTCTGGATCATCATACTAAGCGTAGGCTGTGTCACCCGGCAATGTTCCGCTGCTTTGGCAAAATGACGATGTTTATCAACGGCAAGGATATATTCTAATTGCTGTATATTCATATTAGGTAAAGTAAAGATATAAGTGCAAATATAGAAAAAAAGCAGCGTTTGCATAGTATGTTTTTTTAAAATAAACATACTATACAATGCTCATTAATCCACTTTTGGATCTCTTTACAGGCTTCCAAAGAGAACAGATTCCCATAGTGAACTCATAGAGATCTCTATCGACAAAGAGAAGATATAATTAAAGAGATATACTGTCTGGAATTCATCTTATTTTATTATTATAAGAACCGGATTGTCATCCGGACTCACTTTTAAAGTAATCTGTTTAAGAGCTTTAAACTGATCTCCGTATTGTTTAGTGTATTTTTCTATATCCAATGCTTCTACTTTTTCAATGAAATCTTCTGCGGGAATCCACATTCCCTTACTTCCATCTTTTTCTATAAATTGCGGAAAAAAAGGAATACCCCCATCTATATCATTTACAAATCCTTCTTTTCCTAAATTCTTTACTTCCCCTGTCTTTTTATTAAAAAGGACATACTGGAATTCCTCACTTACTCCCCACCGGAGAGTGATATATAAAAACCGTTCATCTTCACAAATAGTATCTATCAGTAACCGGGAAACAAGTGCTTCCATTTGCTGAGGATTAAAACCTGCAGTATTTAATTCTCTTTTCATGGAGCCTAACGGACAAATGGCATACGGAACCGGCTTTCCTTCCATAGAAAGAGTAAAAAGAGTATCATTTCCATAATCCATAAAACGGATAACATCTTTATATCTATAAAATGGGATATTATTAAATATCATACCATTAAATGTAGATAGAACGGGAGAAGAGTTCGGTATTTTCTCAAGGACATTTCCATCTCTATCTAATTTTACAAATGAATGAATGGTTGTCGTGTCATCTATTAGTTTATAATGAGCCCCTAAGTACGCCCACAAATAATCATCTGGCAGAGCTAAACCGGAAAATACATATAAATCAGGATCTATCATTTTAACAGAATGAATGAAATCTGTTTTTTCATTATATACATTCATTTTTCCAGCAGTAAAAACATAGAGTAATGTAAAATCATCATTACTTACAAGTGCCTGAATATACTGATGGTCGGTAGGTCCCATTCCTCTTTTCCCAATCTTTTGCAGAAATCTCCCCTGCTTATCGAATTGATACAAATTACTGAAATCACTAACGAGAATCGTATGATTAAAAAATAGTTGTTCATGAATTCTTTTCACTAAAGATGATGCTGAGGTTTCCAGAGGAATATAAGAAATTTCCTCAGCTATTACTGATAATTTTTCCGAAGCGACCTGTTTTATACTTTTACCTAAATCAATATGATACGGAAGTCCAGGCAGCTCTTCTGCAACTATTTCTCTCCCGGATTCCGGTGGCTTCTGGTTGACAGTACTTCCGGAACAACTGATACAAACGATCCAAAGAATAAAAAAAGAAAAAAATCGAATCTGTTGCATTCGGTTTTGTATTCTTTCCGTAAATTCGGCATATCCACTTGCCAAAGAATATTCAGGAGTATTTCCTTTTCCGTTAGCACCTAAATCCAGGCTATTCAGCCCATCCTTGGCAATACTTATTCTACAGGAATAAAAATTATTATTTTCAAATGGATGTTCCTTGGGTAAAATTCCTAATTCACATAAAAGGGAACGAATTTTATGAATGCTATGTGAAGGAACTTGATCTTTATATTTTTTCATGGTAGATCAGATAAAAGGATTAAGAAAATATTTTCATCATACTACTAAAGTATAGTTTTAATTAATTTAAAAATTCAATGAAACCAAAATAAAGAAAATATATAATATAAATTTATTAAACCTTAGACATCTGACTATATAATATCACATTTTGTCCCAAATCACATAAATAGTTTATTCTATTTTCACAAAGACAACCCTATACCTCCAGCACTACTTTCCCATGTGAAAACTTCCGGGCTTCCGCCGATTTATGCAGGAAGGTATTCCAGGCACTTATGACCTCTGCCAGCGGATAGATTTCCGCTACATCATATTTCACTTTCCCGGCTTCTATCCATTCCGTGATCTGTCCCAGTGCCTTTCCGTCCGGCTGGACGACCATCCCTGTGGCATGGATCTGATGCTCCCTGGCTTTCTTCTGATCAATGGTTCCGGCTGTGGTGACCAACGTTCCTCCCGGACGGATCACGCCATAGGATTTATCCAGCGTATCCCCACCGACCAAATCCAGTACCAGGTCCAGATCCTTCACTTGAGTGGTAAAATCCACCGATTTATAATCAATCATCGTATCTGCCCCTAAGGAACCCACAAAATAGGAATCTTTTGCCGAAGCAGTGGTGTAAACTGTGGCTCCGGTTATCTTAGCAAACTGGATGGCAAACTCTCCCACTCCTCCGGCTCCACCATGGATCAGGACTTTCTGTCCGGGTTGTAACTGCCCATGGGTATACAATGCCTGCCAGGCAGTCAACCCCACATGAGGGATAGATGCAGCATCCGTAAAGATCAACTGTTCAGGTTGCCGGGCAATCCATTGTGGGTCAACGGCAATATATTCCGCATACGTTCCACCGGTAGTTTTGGCATAGACCTTATCCCCCACCTGAAAAGGAAAATTCTCCACTGAACTTCCGATGGATTCAATGACACCCGCCAGATCAAACCCCGGGATCCATGGAAAGTGGACAGGCATCTGGTTCCTCTTCACCCCCGAAGTAATTTTTACTTCCAGATGGTTAACAGAAGTAGCCATCACTCTGATTAACACTTCCTTTTCTATAGCTTCCGGTTTGGAAACACTTTCATATTTCAACACTTCCGGCCCACCATATTCATATATTCGAACAGCTTTCATATCCATCCTGTTTTAATCCATTATTTTATCTGAATAAAACAGATACAAAAGATAATAGTTCAGTGGATACTCCCCGGAAAAAATAAAAATGCACAGCCTATAGTTAAATCCTATAAGCCATGCATTTATAGTAAGATAAAGAAAAAGATTTTCTTATTTCAGCCCGGTTGCTTCCAGCCACAGGTCCGCCATCAATTGTTTGCCAGGCAGATCCGGATGCACACCATCATACGCCCAATAACGGGCTGGGGCTTGCTTCATCGCGGCATCAAAACCAGCCTGGTAAGGGACGAATACCGCATGGAATTCATCCGCCAGTTTCTTCGCGGTTTTACGGTAGGCATCAAAGACCGGAAACCATTTTTCATCCTCAATCGCAGAACCTCCTCTCAACACGAACGGTTCCCCAATCACGAACTGAATATCAGGCAACTTTTGTTTGGTGTAGCGCAGCAGATCCCGGTAATCATTTTCATAGGTTTCATGAGTGCCTTTATATCCTCCACCCAGGGTGTGCCAATAGTCATTCACCCCGATCAGGATACTCAACACATCCGGCTGAAAATTCAGGCAATCAATTTCCCAGCGGTTCCGTAGTTCAAACACTTTGTTACCACTGATCCCCCGGTTATAGATCTTTACCTGTTTATCCGCATGCTTCGCCAGGATACCACCTGCCACAAACAGACTGTAACCGTTTCCTAACTGTTCGGGGGTGTTACATCTGTTATTCGCATAGTCCCTTCCCGAATCTGTGATCGAGTCCCCCTGCATCATAATAACAGCCTCTTTCTGTAAAGTGATCTTTGAAGCGTGACCCGCTGTTTGTTCAGCAACAACAGCTTTTGCCAATTCCGGGATCAGCATGGCTCCCGCTCCGGCTAACACTCCTTTCTTCAAAAAATTTCTTCTTGAATCTTCCATGGTTATTTTCAATTTATACTCCTCTTTCTGAGATACAGTGGAAAAACTTAAAAACAAAACCAGAAGTTACATTTTATAAGTAATGAATTATTCCCGTCAGAAACTCAAAGCCATTCGGGATACATACTCCCTACCGGAAACTCAAAGCCCCTCAAAATGAATAATCCCCAACGGAAATCTAAGATCCTTCAGGATAAATAATCCCTGAAAGGGATCCAGCAAAAGCCCAGGGATGAACGAAGTGATTCCCTGGGTAGAAGCCACCCTAAAACAACCCCGCAGTGGGTTGCATTTTCCCCAGGAGAGGTGAAACCTTTCCAAGGTTATGAAACGATTCTCCTTACCTAAGGAATCACTTCGTTCATCCCTGGGCTACTGCTGGATCCCCCTTGGGGACATAAACTTATCATGTAACTTTTTCATTTTTATAGTTTAGTTTTTACACAGCCTCCGAAAAAGAGGAAAGGTTAAATTCGTGATATTAGTTCTTTAAAAATAGTTGTCATAATGCCTGCGGCTTCATTCGCCGCTTTGATCACATCATCCCCATCATTTACGAAATCATCGGCAAAATGATAACCCTCATTCGTGATGACAGACATACCAAAGACCCGGATATCCGCATGACGGGCTACGATCACTTCCGAAACCGTACTCATACCAATCGCATCCCCGCCGGCCTTTCCATAAAAAGCATACTCGGCCGGAGTTTCATACGAAGGACCGGTCAGCCCCACATACACCCCTTTCTTCAACGGAATGTTCTTCTCTTCCGCGATCTCTTCTACCAGACGGATCAGTTCCCGGTCATAGGCACGGGTCATATCCGGGAAACGGGGTCCGAACAGGTCATTATTAGGACCAATCAACGGATTAGGAACCATACAAATATGATCCCGGATAATCATCAGGTTACCCACCTTAAAAGAGGTGTTAATCCCTCCGGCGGCATTAGACACTAACAGGCATTTGATTCCGAGCAGTTTCATGACACGCACCGGAAAAGTCACCTGCTGCATGCTGTAGCCTTCATAGTAATGAAAACGCCCCTGCATGGCCAACACCTGCCTGCCCCCTAATTTCCCACAGATAAAATTCCCTTTATGTCCCGCCACAGTAGAATGAACAAAATGAGGAATTTCATGGTAAGGAATGACCACAGGCTCTTCGATCTCCTCTGCCAGAGATCCTAAACCACTTCCTAAAATAATAGCGATCTCCGGATCCCCGGTGATCTTTGATCTCAGATAAGCAGCCGCTTCCTGATATTGTTTGTTTATTTGTTCCATATTGTATTCAACGATCATGCTATATTTACTTTTCCCTTTTCACTAAATTATAGGCGATCTCCGCAGACTTTTGCAGGATCTCTTCTTCTCCCGGAACGACTCCGTTCTGCATCAATATTCTTCCGTCACAGATAACGGTATCCATACAACTGCCATTGGCCGCATAGATCAGGTTAGACGCGAAATGAAAGTTAGGTGTAAAGGCCGGCAGTTTTAAATTGACTAAACAGAGATCTGCCAAATAGCCTTCGGCAACCCGTCCGGTTTTCCATCCGACAATCTTTGCCCCCTCTTCGGTAGCGGCAGACAGGATATCAGCTACCGGCAGTGCTTCCGGATCTTTCCGCCAGGCTTTTCCTAACAAAGAGGCTAATTTCATGGCTTCCACCATATCCAGATTATTGGAAGAGGCACAACCGTCTGTTCCAATCCCTACCGTTACACCTGCTTCACGCATTTCTTTAAACTTAAACTCAATCCCGGAAGCCAGTTTCATATTAGAGGCCGGATTATGAGCCACTTTCACTCCATGATCTGCTAACATGCGGATCTCTTCATCATCCACATACAAACCATGGGCAATAGTCATGCGGGGAGAAAGAACACCCAGTTTACACAGATAACGGACAGGAGTATCGCCAAAATCCTTCAACGCGTTGATCGATTCCAGTTCCGTTTCCGCCACATGGGTATGAATATGCAAATCCATTTCCTGAGCATAGGCATTCATCCATTGCAATAATTTTCCGGAAACGGTATAAATCGCATGCGGAGCCAGGGTATACTTAATCCGGTCACTGTAATTTCTTTTCTTTGAGAAAAACTCCCGGTTCTCTTTTTTAGCTTTTTCTGTCAGTTCCGGATTCCCGTGATCAAAAAAGCTAAATCCCAAAGCGGCCCGGATACCCATCTCTTCTACCGCATCCGAAGTTGCTTCCAGATTAAAATACATATCGTTAAAAGAGGTAGTCCCGGTCTTTATCATTTCCAGACAAGCCAGTTTAGCCCCCCAATAGACATCCTCTTCCGTCAATTTAGCCTCCTGTGGCCAGATTTTCTCCGTTAGCCAGGGTTGTAAAGGCATATCATCCCCAAAACCCCGTAACAAGGTCATGGCAGCATGGGTATGCGTGTTAATTAAACCAGGAATAACGGCCTTGTTTTGTCCGTCAATGATTTTATCCGCCTCCATAGGCAGATCCTGTCCAATCCGTTTGATCCATTTTCCATCGATCAGGATATCCGTACGTTCACCATTCAGCTCCACACCTTTTATCAAAATTGTCATATTTATTCTATATGTTATTTTTAATTCGTATTTCTTTCTTAGTAATTTGTATTGATTTACAAGCATTTACCCCAACAGGAGTTACATGTGAATAACCGCGGGTGAAACCCGTGGTAGGAAGAATCAGTCTGTATGTCAACCCAGAAAGGGTTGCACCCCATCCGGGGTGCAAAAAAGAGCAAGTAGTTGTTACCACGGGTTTCACCCGCGGTTATTTACATTCAAGCCCTCCGGGCTTACAAGCTGTAATTTTGTCAAAGAGCATATATACTTTGGGGACACCTTCGTCCCTGACTTTCTTCCTGCTATCTATCTGCTAACTAAATTTCGCTTTCATATTTTTAATCTTCTCATCCCGGATCCGGGTGATCAGTTCATTGAGTTTACCTCGTTTGACCGCAGCAAAGGAACAACTTTCCTTTACCTCTACGATCCCCAATTCATCCTTCTCTAATCCACCTTTCTGAAAAAGAAAACCGACAATATCTTTTTTACTGACTTTGTCCCGTTTTCCCCGGTTGATGGTCAGGGTAACCCATGCGGATGGAGCCGGTTTTTTCGCCTGTTCCGGAAGATAGAACTCATCCGGTTCCCGCAAAATATATTCCGGTACCTCCTCTATCTCATTCAGGATGAGATAGGCGGTTCCTTCAGCGTGCATACGGGCCGTACGTCCATTCCGGTGGACATACGCCTCTTCATTAACAGGCAAATGATAGTGGATCACATTTTTCACCTCCGGAATGTCCAATCCACGGGCAGCCAGGTCAGTTGAAATAAAGACAGAGGCACTCCCGTTCCGGAACTTAGACAATGCACGTTCCCGCTCCGGCTGTTCCATCCCTCCATGGAATGCTTCATTATCCACTTCCCTATCCGTCAGGTAATTGCTCACCCGCTCCACAGCTTCACGGAGATTACAGAAAACCAGTGCGGATTCCCCCTGGAGTTCGCCCAGAAGTTTATATAAAGTTTCCAGTTTATCTTTAACAGGAGATTGTACTTTTTTGACCGTCAACCCCTTATTTGATCTGTTTTCTGTCAGGAAAGAAAGACGAACCGGCTGGGTGATCCCGGTGAAAGGAGGTATCTCTACCGCCTCTGTCGCAGAGGTCAATACACGCCGGCGTACGGAAGGCAGATAAGAAAGGATCTCTTTCATCTCAGCCGTAAAACCTAATTCAAGGGACTTATCAAATTCATCTAAGATCAATGTATTCACCGTATCCAGATCTATATTTTTGCGTTCCAGATGGTCCACAATACGCCCCGGCGTACCAATCAGCACCGTAGGCGGATGTTCTAAGCTTTTTTTCTCCGTACGGATCGGATGTCCTCCATAAAAACAATTGACTTTATAACCGCTTCCCAACGAACGGAACACGGTCTCAATCTGCAAAGCCAGCTCCCGGGAAGGAGCAATGACCAGGGCCTGGATCTTCTTTTCCTCCGGTGTAAGCGTAGTCAGCAAAGGAAGTAAAAACGCCAGGGTCTTACCGGAACCGGTCGGACTCAGCAGAACCATATCCTTTGTCGTTCCGGCCTCCAATACGGCCCGTTGCATCTCGTTCAACTCTTCTATACCGACATTCGCGAGCGCACGGGCTATTATTTCATTTTCTATCATACATCTGTTTTCTTCTTATGTGCTTAGTGTGTAAAGGGATCACTTATATTCCCGGTAGAATTCCGCGACGGATTCAATGCCTTTATAGAAAATATCCAGTTCAAAGCTTTCGTTGGGAGAATGGATCGCATCCTGTTCCAGGCCAAAGCCCATCAATACGGTTTTAATACCCAGCACCTCTTCAAAAGTGGAAATGATCGGAATACTTCCTCCGCGACGGACAGCAAGCGGCTTCTTTCCAAAAGCGATACCCATCGCTTTTTCCGCCGCCTGATAGGCCGGCAGGTCAATCGGACAAACATATCCCTGTCCCCCATGGCAGGGAGTTACTTTTATTTTTACAGTAGCCGGCGCTACTTTCATCAGATACTCTTCAAACAGGGCGGATATGTGGGTATGATCCTGGTGGGGAACCAAACGGCAGGATACTTTGGCATAGGCTTTGGACGGCAGAACCGTTTTACTGCCCTCTTCCGTATAACCGCCCCAGATCCCGCAAATATCAAAGGATGGACGGCAGCTATTCCGTTCCAGGGTGGAATATCCCTTTTCCCCGGATAACTCTTTTACTCCAATCGCCTCTTTATACTTCTCTTCATCAAAGGGGATCTGAGCGATCATCTCCCGCTCTGCCGGAGACACCTCTTCGACATGATCGTAAAAACCGGGGATCGTTATTTTGCCGTTCTCATCGACTATATCCGCCATCAGTTTACAAAGGACATTGACCGGATTCGCCACAGCCCCTCCGAAATGACCGGAATGAAGATCCCGGTTCGGGCCGGTCACCTCCACTTCCCAGTAAGCCAACCCACGCAACCCGGTAGTCAGGGATGGGGTTTCTTTACTGATCATACTGGTGTCGGAAACCAATATGACATCTGCTTTCAGTAATTCTTTATTTTCATTGCAGAAAGCTTCGAGGCTCGGAGAACCGATCTCTTCCTCCCCTTCAAAAATAAACTTTACGTTGCAACGCAGCAGGTCCAGTTTCAGGGCTGTCTCAAATCCCTTTACCTGAATCATCCCCTGCCCTTTGTCATCATCCGCACCCCGTGCCCAGATGCGTCCGTCCCGGATTTCCGGCTCAAACGGATCACTATTCCACAACCCAAAAGGTTCGGCAGGCATCACGTCATAGTGCGCATACACCAATACGGTCGGAGCTTCCGGAGCGTATATTTTCTCTCCGTAGACCACCGGATTTCCCTGTGTCGGCATCACCACCGCCT
>Ga0192241_10788_pt1 | contig 11657 bp, 8 predicted proteins | sample Koala_Koa27_I3_FD_131239 | JGI IMG/M metagenome (GOLD analysis project Ga0192241, IMG submission 131239) | Enriched cells from koala feces incubated with labeled cellulose particles, San Francisco Zoo, California, United States - Koala_Koa2-7_I3 ... | reverse complement strand
AGCATAGCTTTAACACGTAAAGAACGTTTCTCAATAATAGTGATTTCCGTTGGTTGCGGTTTCTGATTTTCCTCTTCCGGTTGTTTGGTCTCATTGATAAAATCAATGGCATTGATCAAATTAGCATCGTTTTCATTCATCTGAGGATTATGCTTCGCGAACTTCACCAAATCAGCAGTCTGGAACAATAGTTTTAGGTCTGATATGGCTTCTTTATCATTCATTTCCAATAACTGATCGATTATTTCAGAAGAAGTCATTTCCAATGCATTAAATCCGAAACGGTCCTTAATATATGTACGAATAGCATCGGTTAGTTCGGTATAGTACTCCTTCGATTGCCCTTTCTGCCATACCTTCTCTGTCTTGATACGTTCTATCTCTTTCATTGCAGCCTGATGTGGCGGCAATTTGGGTTCAACTTTAATTTTACGGATAATCGGCTTATTATCACGTATACGAACAATCAGATAAATCAGTAAACCAAGCAAAGGTAAAGCCAGGAATGAGCAAGCGATCAATCCATACCAGTCTTCCCATGCGAAAGGCGCTTTCATCACAGGTTTTTGTCAATATTGAATATCTGTTTTTGCTATTATTGCTTATACCGTATATTGTATGGTATATCCTGAAGCGAAAGAAAAGTGAAGCAACTCTTCAAATTTCGGATGCCCGGGTATATGCACATACACCTAAAAGTTATAAGAATTATTTGTTGCATGTTCCATTTCTATTACGCTGCCTTGCTTTAGTATTGGTTATTTTGGTTCTTGCACGCCCGCAAACTACTAATAAGTGGCAGAACAGTGAGATAGAAGGAATTGATATTATGCTGGCTATCGACGTTTCTACCAGTATGCTGGCTGAAGACTTGAAGCCGAACAGACTGGAAGCTGCTAAAGACGTAGCTGCAGAGTTTATCAATGGACGTCCCAATGATAATATCGGTATTACATTATTTGCAGGAGAAACTTTTACCCAATGTCCGTTGACTGTAGACCATGCTGTATTGTTGGATATGATACATAATATCAAATGTGGTCTTATCACTGACGGTACTGCTGTCGGCATGGGTATTGCAAATGCTGTAACCCGCTTAAAAGATAGCAAAGCAAAATCCAAAGTTATTATCCTATTGACGGATGGTACTAATAATAAGGGAGATATTTCGCCAATGACAGCGGCAGAAATAGCAAAAAGCTTTGGTATTCGTGTATATACCATCGGAGTAGGTACCAATGGAATGGCTCCTTATCCTTATCCAGTCGGAAATACGGTGCAATATGTAAGTATGCCGGTAGAAATTGATGAAAAGACATTGACAGAGATCGCCGGAACGACAGATGGCAACTATTTCCGGGCTACTAGCAACTCGAAGCTTAAAGAAGTATATGAAGAAATTGATAAACTGGAAAAGACTAAACTGAATGTAAAAGAGTATAGTAAGCGGGACGAAGAATATCATTGGTTTGCTTTAGCAGCTTTCCTCTGTGTCTTGTTGGAAGTACTATTACGTAATTCGGTACTCAAGAAAATTCCATAAGGATGTTTGTCAATCGTTATTTGCCAATCATAAAATAGTAAGAAGATGTTTCGATTTGGAGAACCTACATATTTATATTTATTGCTGCTATTACCTATTTTAGCAGCTTTCTACTTGTATTCCAATTACAAGAGGAGAAAGAATATCCGACGTTTCGGAGATCCGACTTTGTTGGCTCAGTTAATGCCTGACGTATCCAAATATCGTCCGGATGTAAAATTCTGGATTAATTTTGTTGCTATTGGTTTGTTCTCCGTATTACTGGCACGCCCTCAATTCGGTTCAAAACTGGAAACGGTTAAACGTAAGGGAGTAGAGGTAATTATTGCTTTGGACATTTCAAACTCCATGTTAGCGCAGGATGTACAGCCTAGCCGTTTAGAAAAAGCAAAAAGATTAATACCCAGATTAGTAGATGAGCTTGATAATGATAAGGTAGGTATGATTGTATTTGCCGGTGACGCTTTTACACAGCTGCCAATTACAAGTGACTATATTTCTGCTAAGATGTTCTTAGAATCCATTAGTCCTTCGTTGATTTCTAAACAGGGTACAGCTATTGGGGAAGCAATCAATCTGGCAGCCCGTAGTTTCACCCCGCAAGAAGGGGTAGGTCGCGCCATTATTGTCATTACTGATGGTGAAAATCATGAAGGTGGTGCAGTGGAAGCTGCCAAAGCTGCGGCAGAAAAGGGTATTCAGGTAAGTGTATTGGGAGTAGGTATGCCTGATGGCGCTCCAATACCGGTGGAAGGAACGAATGATTACCGCCGCGACCGGGAAGGTAATGTGATCGTTACCCGTTTGAATGAAGCTATGTGTCAGGAAATTGCAAAAGAAGGAAAAGGTATATATGTACGAGTAGATAATTCTAATTCAGCCCAAAAGGCCATCAATCAAGAAGTAAATAAAATGGCGAAGTCTGATGTAGAGTCGAAAGTATATACGGAGTTTAACGAACAATTCCAGGCTATTGCATGGGTTATTCTACTATTGTTATTGGCAGAAATCTTAATTCTGGATCGCAAAAATCCTTTATTTAAGAACATTCACCTGTTTTCTAATAAGAAATAGTTATACGTATGTTAAAAAGTAAATATATTCTATTCGCTGTATTTCTGTTAGCGGCAGCTGGTGTATCGGCTCAGAAAGCAGAACGCGACTATATCCGTAAGGGAAACCGTCTGTTTAATGATAGCGTATTTGTTGATGCAGAGGTGAACTACCGAAAGGCCTTGGAAGCTAATCCCAAGTCTACGGTATCCATGTATAATCTAGGAAATACCCTTTCGCAACAGCAAAAGTTTCAGGATGCCATGGAACAATATGTATCGGCCAGCAAAATAGAAAAAGATAAAATGAAACTCGCCCATATTTACCACAATATGGGAGTAATTTTCCAGGCTGGTAAAGACTATGCCAAAGCTGTAGATGCATATAAAATGTCACTGCGTAATAATCCTACCGATCATGAAACCCGGTACAATTTGGCTCTCGCACAGAAAATGCTGAAAGACCAACAAAATCAGCAGAATCAAGATCAAAATCAGGACCAAAACAAAGATCAGCAAAAGCAAGATCAGAAACAAGACCAGAATAAAGACAAACAGAAGGATCAGAAACAAGATGAAAAGAAAGATCAGCAGCAACCACCGAAATCTGAAAAGAAACAAGACAATCAGATGTCGAAGGAGAATGCTGAACAATTACTGAATTCTGTCATGCAGGACGAGAAAGATGTGCAGGATAAAGTGAAGAAACAACAAAAAGTTATGCAAGGCGGTCGCTTGGAAAAAGATTGGTAATATAAAGTTGATGATATAAATTTCATAAGCAATGAAAAAACTGATTATTATATTGATGGCATTGATAGCATATAGCACTCATGCGTTTGCTGATAAGGTGTCTTTTACTGCTTCTGCTCCTGATGCAGTGGTAGTAGGCGAACAATTCAGGCTGTCGTATATTGTAACTACACAAAAAGTGAAAGATTTTCGGGCACCATCAATCAAAGGTTTTGATGTATTGATGGGTCCAAGCCGTTCACAACAAAGTAGTACTCAAATAGTGAATGGTAATGTTACATCTACTAGTAGTATTACATTTACATACATATTAATGGCTAATAATGCCGGAGAATACACAATACCCGGTGCCTCCATTGTTGCCGATGGTGACCAAATGGTGTCAAACTCAGTAAAGATTAAAGTATTGCCACAAGATCAAGGTGGCAATAACGGGCAAAATAATAGTAGTAGTGGTTCTATACATTCCTCATCTAGTACAAGTGTCTCTAATCAGGACCTTTTTATTATGGCAAGTGCCAGTAAAACAAATGTGTATGAACAGGAGGCTTTTGTCCTGACCTATAAAATATACACCAGAGAATCCAACTTACAACTTAATAATGCGAAATTGCCCGACTTTAAAGGTTTCCATTCTCAAGAAATAGAAATGACAACTAATGCAAGATGGACTCCGGAGCATTATCAGGGACGTAATTACTATACAACGGTTTATCGCCAGTTTGTTCTCTTCCCACAACAATCAGGAAAGCTATATATTGATCCGGCACAGTTCCAGATGACTATCGGAAAACCTGTGCAATCAGATGATCCTTTTGATGCCTTCTTCAATGGAGGAAGTAATGTCATTGAAATTAAAAAAAATATTTCCACTCCTAAGATAGCAATAAATGTCAATCCGCTTCCTACGGGTAAACCTGCAGATTTTTCAGGTGGAGTGGGAGAGTTCAATATATCTTCTTCTATCAACAGTAAGGAACTGAAAACCAATGATGCTATTACTATTAAACTGGTAATATCCGGTACAGGTAACCTGAAGTTGATTTCTAATCCGGAAATTAAATTCCCGGATGATTTTGAAGTATATGATCCCAAAGTAGACAATCAAGTCAGATTAACCCGGGAAGGACTCACAGGCAATAAAGTTATTGAATATTTGGCAATTCCGAGACATGCCGGAACATATAAGATTCCGGGAGTATCTTTCAGCTATTTTGATATTCGCTCCAAGTCTTACAAAACACTGAAAACAGAAGATTATGTAGTAAATGTTGAGAAAGGTGCAGGTAATGCGGATCAAGTAATTGCTAACTTCACGAATAAAGAGGACTTGAAAGTATTAGGTGAAGACATCCGTTATATCAAACAGAATGAAGTTACTCTCCAACCTAAAGGAAGTTTCTTCTATGGTTCAATGACATATTGGTTGTTCTATATCATTCCGGCTCTTGCCTTTATTATTTTCTTCATTATTTATCGTAAACAAGCTGCTGAAAATGCAAATGTTGCTAAAATGCGTACGAAGAAAGCAAATAAAGTGGCAACGAAGCGAATGAAGCTTGCAGGAAAATTACTCTCCGAAAATAAAAAAGATGCTTTCTACGATGAGGTATTAAAGGCATTGTGGGGATATATAAGTGACAAACTGAATATTCCGGTATCTCGTTTATCTAAAGATAATATTGAAGAGAAACTAAGAAATCACGGAGTAAATGAGGAACTGATCAAAGAATTCCTGAACGCATTGAATGATTGTGAATTTGCCCGGTTTGCTCCAGGTGATGAGAATCAAGCTATGGATAAAGTTTATTCTTCTTCAATAGAAGTAATAAGCAAAATGGAGAATTCAATAAAACATTAACCCAGAAGAGATTATGTCATGAAAAAGATATTATTTTTTATATTATTATCAATGTCGCTTACTTGTTTCGGACAAGATTCGTTAAGCATTGATACTAGACAAACGAATGGAGTTGATTCTATCCACGCTTCGCATACCACATTTTCCAGTAATACACTGGAAGATGCAACAAAAGCTGAAGGAGATTCCGCATATATAAAAGAAGATTATGCAGCAGCTATTCAGATATATGAAGCATTACTGAAAAATGGAGAAGCTGCCGATGTCTATTACAATCTGGGAAATAGTTATTATAAAATAGGGGAGATAGCGAAAGCTGTTTTAAATTATGAGCGTGCTCTGCTATTACAACCAGGAAATGGTGACATCCGTGCTAATCTTGAAGTGGCACGTGCAAAAACAATAGACAAGGTTGAACCTGTTCCTGAAGTGTTCTTTGTATCATGGATCAAGTCTCTGACAAATAGTATGAGTGTAGATGCATGGGCCACATGGGGGATTGTCTCCTTTATTCTATTGATTATCGCTCTCTATTTCTTTATGTTCTCCAAACAGATTATGTTAAAGAAAATAGGATTCATATCAGGACTCATTTTGCTGATTGTCACCATTTGCTCTAATCTTTTTGCTTCGCAACAAAAAGAACATTTGGTTAATCGAAGTGAGGCGATAGTAATGAATCCGAGTGTAACAGTACGGAGTACTCCAAGCGAAAGTGGAACTAGCTTGTTTATTCTCCATGAAGGGAGAAAGGTAAGTGTCAAAGACAACTCCATGAAAGAATGGAAAGAAATTCGACTGGAAGATGGAAAAGTCGGGTGGGTACCAGCTTCTGCTATCGAGGTGATATAAAGGTCATTAATAGATTTTATATATTCAAGAAAAAAAGATAAGCAAATAATTTGTTTTATCTTTTTTTTTGCTTAAGTTTATAGCGTGATAAAAAAAATCACATAGTATTAACCATTAAATTTATGAGACATGAGAACAATAACGTTTAATGAACTTCGTAAAATTAAAGATTCATTGCCTAGCGGTAGCATGCATAGAATAGCAGACGAACTTGGTTTGCACGTAGATACAGTGCGAAACTTCTTCGGAGGACACAATTTCAAGGAGGGAAAAAGCGTCGGAATACATCTCGAGCCCGGTCCAGATGGTGGGCTTGTAATGTTGGATGACACGACCGTTCTTGATCGGGCTTTAAAAATCCTAGATGAATTGAATATGAGTATGCAAAAAGAACAGGCTACCGAATCTGTGCAAGTTTAAAATATAACAAACTGAATCCCAATTGAATCAAACAATTGGGATTTCTTATTTGTTTTCACCTTATAAAATGTACATTTATGGAAGACAAATTAGTAACCCTGGCCATTCTGACATACACCAAAGCGCAGATCTTAAAGAATGTCTTGGAAAATGAAGGTATAGAAACCTACATTCATAACGTTAATCAAATACAACCGATTGTTTCATCGGGAGTGCGTTTAAGAATTAAAGAAAGCGATTTGCCACGTGCTTTGAAAATAACAGAAAGTTCTACATGGCTGTCTGAAAGTATAGTGGGAGAGAAGGAGCCCAAAGTAAAAGATAAATCAAATAAGATTTTAATTCCCGTCGACTTCTCTAATTATTCGATGAAAGCATGTGAATTTGCATTCAACCTAGCAAAAACAGAAAATGCGGAAGTCATCCTGTTGCATGTCTATTTTACGCCTATATATGCTTCGTCGTTGCCTTACGGGGATGTTTTCAATTACCAGATTGGAGATGAAGAATCTGTAAAAACGATTATCCAAAAAGTCCATTCTGATCTCAATGCTTTATCAGAGAAGATAAAAGAAAAAGTTGCATCAGGCGAATTTCCCAACGTTAAATATAGCTGCATCTTACGTGAAGGTATTCCAGAGGAGGAAATCTTAAGATATGCCAAAGAACAGCGTCCTATGGTTATCATTATGGGTACCCGAGGTAAAAATCAGAAAGACATTGATTTAATTGGTAGTGTAACCGCTGAAGTTATTGACAGAAGTCGCACGACTGTATTGGCTATTCCAGAAAATACACCATTCAAACAGTTTAGTGAAGCAAAACGGATTGCCTTTATTACCAATTTTGATCAAAGAGATCTAATTGCTTTCGAGGCATTCTTTAATACTTGGAAATCATTCCATTTTTCTGTATCTTTGATACACCTTACAGATTCTAAAGACACCTGGAATGAAATAAAACTGGCAGGTATAAAAGAATATTTTCACAAGCAATATCCGGGGCTTGAAATTCATTATGACGTAGTGATGAATGATAATTTATTAAAGGGACTTGATCAGTATATCAAAGATAATCATATAGATATAATCACTTTGACTTCTTACAAAAGGAATATATTTGCTCGATTATTTAATCCAAGTATTGCCAGAAAAATGGTTTTTCATTCAGATACACCATTGCTTGTTATTAACAGCTGATCAGATCAGGCAAAAAATAAGCGTTCAAGATTAGGGAATAATTAATATTATGTTTAATAGAAAAAAGGAGTAATATAATGACCTTACTCCTTTTTCTATTTTTATTTAAATAAAGAAAATGATCTGTTCCACTCAAGTCCATATCAAATATAAGATTTTTCAATTACTACTTTAAATTATATGAATAAAAAAGAAGACTACTATTTCTAGTAGCCTTCTTATATTTTTTCAGAAAACGATCTTACTTCATCATCTTATCGATTTCTTCGAATTCAGGTCCCATATTCAAGTTATAGTAAACTCTGTAAAGACCTTGCAACCATAAATCTTGTTGATCGGGTTTTAAAGCTCTGGCTTTTTCATAGAATGGTTTAGCTTCTTCGTAGAATTTCTTAACCACAGCCTGTGCTTCAGCATACTTAGGATCATTGATGTCCGTTGTTGCTTTATCAGCATAATCCTGTGCTTTCATCAAATATACCAAACCTACATTAGAGTATGCTTCTGCATATTCCGGATCAGCAGCAATAGCTTTTTTGTAGTATTCGATTGCATTATCATATTCTTTCATATTATGATAAAGATATGCTTTTACATACAAATACAACTTGTTATTAGGATCATTAGCTAACATTCTATCAGCAAACTCCATAGCTTTAGAAGCTTGATTAGAACTATTATAATAATCAACCAAATTAGCGAAGAAATAATCATTTCCAGGGAACTTAAGGATGCCCTCTTCCAAAGACTTAATCCATGCAGCAGTATCCCCTTTAGCCTTGTAAGCATCAGCCATCAACTGCATTGCAAATTTGCCACCATCTTTATCAGATAAAGCCATAGGAGCATATTTGATAATTGCATCTTTATCACCCACTCTATCAGCAGCTAATGTTGCGTAATAAGCAATTTGCGGAATAAGAGTATCATTTTTAGCCAATTCTTTATCAGCTAACATCGGATAAGAAGCTGACTCCACATAGGTTGCAAAAAACTTCAAAGCTTCTTTATTCTTGTCCAGATTGAAATACTGAATACCACCATTAATCAAATTTGGACGTTCAGCCAACATACTGGAAGCATTAGCCTTCCGATATTTGTTTTTAACTTTTCCCTTTTCATTAGGTATTTCCGCTAATTCATCACACTTATTATAGTACTCATACATTTTCAAAATACTATTGTATACTTTCAATGTATCATACGGCTTTTTCAAAAAAGCATTTTTCATTTGCTCCTCGTTGATACGTCTCTGAATAAATCCAGCAACGTCCCATGTGTCAGCAAGATCCTTCGTTTCAGGATTCTTCATAGCTTCCTTAATAAGCTGTTCAGCCTGCTTAAAATTAGGTTTTACGTCATTAGCCATACTCTTTGCTTCCTTTACATTCTTCATTTGTGCGAATGAGAAGCTAACAGCCATCAATAAAACCATCGAAAATAATACTCTTTTCATGATTGTTGTTTGATTAATTATTAATATTATGTCTATTCCTCAATTTCGTTATTGCTTTCGTTTTCATTTACGTCCGCTACATCATCAATATCAGGAGCATCAGCATTCGGATCACTCACGATTGTACCCTCTGCCTCTTCTGCCGGAATTTCATCTTCAAGACTTTCTGTCATAACCTTACATACCGAACCAATCTGGTCGTTACGTTTTTCAAGATTTATCAGACGAACGCCTTGAGTAGCACGGCCCATTATACGAACATCCGCTACCTTCAAACGAATAGTGATACCAGACTTATTGATAATCATCAAGTCATTTTCATCGGTTACTGATTTGATTGTTACCAACTTACCTGTCTTTTCGGTAATATTCATGGTCTTCACACCCTTACCTCCACGGTTCGTTTTACGATAGTCCTCAATTTCAGAACGTTTACCATATCCTTGTTCAGAAACTACCATTACAGATTCTGTCTCCAAATCTTTAATACAAATCATTCCTATTACTTCATCCTGACCATCATTATCCAACGTAATACCACGTACACCTGTTGCTGTACGTCCCATTACACGAACTGCTGCCTCATGGAAACGAATTGCACGTCCATTGCGGTTTGCAATGATGATTTCATTATTTCCATTCGTCATACGAACTTCAATTACGCTATCATCTTCACGGATAGTTATAGCATTTACACCATTCTGACGGGGACGAGAATACTGTTCAAGCAATGTCTTCTTTATTACACCTTTCTTAGTACAGAATAATACATAGTGACTATTGATGAACTCTGAATCCTCTAAACTCTTCACACGCAAGTATGCAGTTACATTATCATCTGAATCAATATTCAACAAGTTCTGAATAGCACGGCCCTTAGAATTCTTCGTTCCTTCAGGTATTTCATATACTTTCAACCAATAACACTTACCCTTTTGTGTAAAGAACATCATGGTATTGTGCATAGTAGCAGGATAAATATGCTCAACAAAGTCTTCATCACGGGTTTCCGTTCCTTTCGAACCTACTCCACCACGATTTTGTGCACGGAATTCGGTCAATGGTGTACGTTTAATATACCCCATATGAGAAATTGTAATAATCATCTGATCATCTGCATAGAAGTCTTCCGGATTAAATTCCTCTGAAGAATAAACAATTTCAGAACGACGTACATCTCCATATTTCGCTTTAACTTCTAACAATTCCTCTTTCATTACCTGACGGCATACTTCCTCATCAGCCAGAATACTTTCCAAATAAGCTATTTGCTTCATTATTTCTTCGTATTCTGCATGAAGTTGATCCTGCATCAGACCAGTTAACTGACGCAAACGCATTTCTACAATTGCGCGAGCCTGAATTTCTGTCAGGTTAAATCGCTCAATCAAGCCTGTTATAGCATCATTCGGAGTTTTTGCAGCACGAATGATACGAATTACTTCATCAATATTATCCGAAGCAATGATCAGACCTTCAAGAATGTGCGCACGCTCTTTCGCCTTACGAAGATCGAACTGAGTACGACGAATAACAACTTCGTGTCTATGCTCAATGAAATATTTAATTAAATCTCTTAGATTCAACGTTTTTGGACGTCCATGAACCAAAGCCACATTGTTAACGCCAAAAGAGGTCTGCAAAGCTGTCATTTTATAGAGTTTATTCAACACTACACTTGCATTTGCATCACGTTTTATGTCAATAACAATACGCATACCATCACGGTCAGACTCATCGTTGGCATTTGAGATACCTTCTATCTTCTTATCATTTACAAGATCAGCAATATATTTAATCAGTTCGGCCTTATTTACATTATAAGGAATCTCTGTTATTACGATCTTGTCATGTGTTTGTCCGCTTTCAATTTCAGCTTTCGCACGCATAATTACACGTCCGCGACCTGTCAAATATGCTTCGCGTACCCCACTCACACCATATATATATCCGCCAGTAGGGAAATCCGGTGCTTTGACAAATTCCATCAGTTCCTCTACCGTAATTTCCGGATTATCAATATATGCATCACATGCTTCAATCACTTCCGAAAGATTATGAGGAGGCATATTGGTAGCCATACCAACAGCAATACCGGATGCTCCGTTCACCAAAAGGTTCGGGATACGCGTCGGCATCACCTTAGGTTCCACCAGTGTATTATCAAAGTTAGGTTCAAAATCAACGGTTTCCTTATACAGGTCATCCATCATTGCTTCACCCAACTTATTAAGACGAGCTTCTGTATAACGCATAGCAGCAGGGCTATCACCATCCACAGAACCAAAGTTCCCCTGTCCATCTACCAAAGGATAACGCATTGCCCATTCCTGCGCCATACGTACCATTGCAAAATAGACAGAAGAATCCCCATGAGGATGATACTTACCAAGTACCTCACCCACGATTCTCGCTGACTTTTTATAAGGTTTGTCTGAAGTATTGCCTAATTCCATCATTCCGTATAAAATTCTACGGTGAACAGGCTTAAATCCATCTCTAACATCCGGAAGGGCACGCG
>Ga0192241_10787_pt1 | contig 11659 bp, 7 predicted proteins | sample Koala_Koa27_I3_FD_131239 | JGI IMG/M metagenome (GOLD analysis project Ga0192241, IMG submission 131239) | Enriched cells from koala feces incubated with labeled cellulose particles, San Francisco Zoo, California, United States - Koala_Koa2-7_I3 ... | reverse complement strand
TTGAGATGGATTATAAAGAAGAGGTTTTGGATATCATCACGAATGTTCCTATTGAAAAAGGAAGGGAAACGAAGTTGATGCAGCTTCGTGGTGGTGTGCCCTATCGGCTTATGTTGAAGGAATTATTTCCAAGTCTGCGCGTAGCTATCTGTAAGGTGAGCTATGATGTCAGAAACTTCAATTTGGAAGAGGCGAAGGAAGTGATAAAGAAACGTCCGCAAAATCTGAGTTTGAACGAGATGTTTATGGTGGCTAATACCTATCCGAAGGGTTCACAGGAGTTTATCGATGTTTTTGAGACAGCAGTCCGCCTTTATCCGGAAAGTGAGGTTGCTGCTATGAATGCGGCTACCGCAGCCCTTTCACGCAATGACCTGATTTCTGCGGAACGCTATCTGGAAAGAGTGAAGCCGGATGACTGCCTATCTGAATATAACAATACAATGGGAGTATTATCATTAATGAAAGGAGATTATGAATCGTCGGAGAAGTATTTGAAGGTTGCAGCGCAGTCAGGGCTGGGTGTAGCCAAGGAAAATCTGGAAGAATTAGCTAAAAAGAAGGCTAATGCGGCCGAAATAGAGAAGAAGAATAAATAAAATCAGTAATAAATAAAACAGCACTAACTGATGCTGTAACAAAGAGAATAAATATATCTATTAATTTCTAATAAAATGTTTGTATTATGCTAAAGATTAAATCAATTTTAGTGTCGTTGCTGGCCATTGCGGCATTGGCAAGTTGTTCAAATGATCTCGATGATGATTCTGATGGCGGGGTGACAAAAGGTTATGATGTAGCTTATGTGTCAATCAGTCTGACTAATCCTAAAACATCGGGAACACGTGCCTCTGGCGAGCAACCGTCTTTGCCGGAAGAAAGTGCAATTAAAGAACTGTATGTGATTACGTTTAACGCAAGTAAAGTAGTAGTCAAAGACGCAGATGCACTTAAGTATGCTACTGTGCTGGGAACAACTGAATTTGGAACAAATGCTGGAATTACTACTCCGAACACTCCGGTTAAGGTAAGTATGGATACCCAGTATTTACTTGTGGTTGCCAATCCGGGAACTGTGCTGCAGGCACGTCTGGATAACATTGCGAATGGTGCAACTTTTAATGATATCAACGCTCTGATAACAGTAACTACAAAGAGCGGTGAAGCTAATAATTCTTATCTTGTAGATGAGGTGGTGCACGCCAATGGTTGCGCAATGATTAATGCCGGTTTCTATGATGATAGCGATTTAGATCCTAATAACCATGCATGGAAGGCAGACTGCTTACTCGATGTATCGGGCAACATCTTTAAAGCCAGTGACTATAAAACCGAACAGGAAGCCTTAAATGCGGCAAAAAGTAAACCGGCTCAACTGGATATAGAGCGTCTTGCATCTAAACTGGAAGTTATGCTCAATGTGTTGGAAATCGGACCTTTTGAAGAAGGTACTGGTAATTCTCTTGGTCAGTTTGAGTTCGGAAACTGGACTATTGATTATTACAACTCTTTGTTATTTCCTTTTGCACAGAAGACAAAGACAAGATCATCCCATACTACCGGGTTCTACAAGAGTAACTTCTACACGGTTGACCCGAACTTTACAAAAAACAGCGGCACCGAATACCTGACAGGCATTATAAAGAATGTACTTGATGCAAGTCGTGAACCTAAAGTAGATTGGGTTAGTGAAAGTTCGATTGCAGGTGAGAATTACAGATATTGTATCGAAAATACAATGGCTAAAGACTATCAGAAATTTGGTGCCGCCACGCGTTTGGTGATTAAAGGCAAGTATGCACCTTGGAAGGATGATGCCGATTTTACTTTAGGTGATGACTGGTATCGCCTTTCCAATGGTACTAACTCTATAAACTTTAAGAACTTTACTAAATTGAAGGATGCTTACACACCTGCTGCTGCCAAAAATGAAGATGCTAGAACCGCTTTGGAGAAACTCCTGGTGAATGCATGCGATAAGTTCTATACACAGGTAAAAACAGCACTTGGCAGTAATGATCCGGGTAGCTTTGCAGCTCTTACTCAAGATATTCTTGACAATATTAGTGCAAACGGTGGTGAATTGACTAAAGAAGATGGCTGTATCTACTGGTACCAGAATAGTCTCAACTATTACTACTATGAGATTCGTCATGATAACGCAGCTAACGATCATATGGAGTATGGAAAATATGGTGTAGTGCGTAATAACTACTACACGTTGACATTGACGAAAGTAAATGGAAACGGTACACCGTGGTATCCTGGTGATGGTCCTGAAGATCCGGAGGAGGAAGAAGACATCGACAAGCTGGGGGCTTACCTCCACTTCGAGATTAAAGTTGCTCCGTGGGTATACTGGCAAACCAATTTTGAAATTTAATATACTTTTTATAAAAAGAACAGGGTAGTGCGGACTGCCTGCCCTGTCTTTTTCTTTATAGAACATTTTGTGTGGTACTGGCCGCCGATAAGAGTGAAAAAACGAGCCGGTGACAGGCTTCCCAAAAACAGCACTGAACCCCCTTGCGCACTCTAAATAGTATGAATAGGGAAGCGCCCCTAAAAGTGAAAGTAACCGGAGGTCATTAAACATCTCCTCTGACAATATAAACGGCAGTTGAACAACGCTGCCCCCTAAAAAGAGAAAAGATATGTTCGGAAAAACTAAGCTGTTCCTTATCATCGCCTCGATGCTGTGTATGGCCTCGTGTGACACTATACGCGAAGACTTGCCCCGGTGTGAACTTTGGCTGGAATTTGCATTCGACTATAATATGGAATATGCGGACGCATTCAACCCACAGGTGAAATCGGTGGACGTATTCGTGTTCGGTAGCGATGACAAACTGCTCTTTTCCAAAAGAGCCGAGGCTACCGCACTGATTGGCGGCAACCGTATGTCGTTGACCAATGAACTCGATTTCGGAAACTACAAAGTGTTGACCGTTGGTAGCTTGTCCGACAACTTCCATGCTTTGGACAATGCCGGGCGTGAATTGGTTCCGGGAACAACAACCCTCCGACAACTAACTGTAGCCCTGAAGCGTGCATCGGATATTGTAGACTTCGAGTTCCAGCATCTCTATTTTAGCGGTGTGGTGGAGGTGGACCATTTGCCATCCAATACCGACCACAAGGTTTACCGGGTGAATCTGATACGCAACACCAATCGGTTCAATATCGCATTGATGAAGTATGGAGAAGGCCAAAAGAACGGAACACAATATACATTTGAAATTCAGGCACCGGAAAGTGCAACCTATTCTTGGGAGAACGAACCTACACACCAAGGACCGGTTCATTACGTGCCTCATTATACAGGTCAGGGAGAAACTTCCGACGTGTTTGTATCCGCACGTCTCAACACCATGCGCCTGTTCAACAGGGATGGATGGGATTACCAGTTCATTATAAAAAATGCGGATACCGGAACCAAAATATGGAGCTACGACCTGATGAAGTTACTGAGTATTGCCCGACCGACTTCCCGTCATGACGGAACAGAACTTCCTTTCCAGGAATACCTTGACCGCCAGAGCGAATGGAATCTGATATTCACTGTCACCGAGAAGTCCGGAGGAGGAGAATTTATCCAGATCGGACTTGTGGTAGGCACTTGGATTTACTGGCTTCATGGGATTGAAATTTAAGAATGAGAAAAAGACTATTACATATTATTTGTCTGGTATCCACAATCCTTTTGTTCTCATGCAGCAGAGATGCGACTGACGAGTTGCCTGCCCTTACCCGGGCACAACTTAGCATCAACTTGGTGAACAACGGTGAGGTGGATCAACAGGAGGAGATAAACTCCATGCGGTTTATCGTATTCGGCAGCACGCCCAGTGGTGTGAGGTTGGATGTGAATAAGCACATCCTGTTGAGTACTCCGGGAACAGCTACCGATATAGATGCGCAGCTTCTCGAAGTGACTTCCAGCAATGATATTCTGGTCGTAGTTATTGCCAACGAACCACAGAGTCTCACGAGCAAACTCAATGGTATTGCCAGTCTTTGGGCGTTGCAAGATATGGTCTATGATATTGCTGATATACTGAACAATGACGGGCAGATAATTTCTACGACTGGTATGCCCATGACAGGAGTGATTCGGGATATATCTATAGCACCTGATGAAACCCAAAAAGTAGAAATGGTTATCGAACGTGCCGTGGCCCGAGTAGATATATTTCTCGAAGCCATAGATGGTGGAGCGATGACCGGATATACTGCCGGTAGCACCAGTGTCACTTTGCATAACCTCTCGCATGACAGTTATTTTGTGATGGGAAACGAGGCAAATGGTACGCGCGATAATACTGAGCCTTCGAAAAATTATGGAAAAGTGAAGGGTAACGTATCACAAAGCGATTTATTAACGGGAACCTGGACAGCGGCAACCTCGGAAATGTGGGCATATTCGTCTGCTACCGGAGCTAAGAACCGGAAACTGCTCAGTTCGTTCTATGTTGCCGAGCGCACGTTCAGACCGGACTATTCCGACCGGTTGGCCGTCAGCATGACCAACATCCTGAAGGGACCTCCGGATGTTACCGGAGTAACTGGGAAGGTGATAGAGACAATAACAAAAGTTGATGATAAAGGGACCCCGGTAGCACAACCTTTTACGGAAATACGGAGGAATAATGTGTATCAGATAACGGCCCGGGTAGGGAAAATCGGTATTCAGATATTGACGATAACGGTGGAAGACTGGGGTGAAGTAAAAAACATCGATTTGAATATGGATTTATAATACATTTCACTGGATGTTTTGTTTATGTCGGAAAAGAAATTACGATGATAAAGTCTAGAAATACTATCAAGATGACTGTAATGGCGGCTATCCTTCCGTTCATTCTCTTTTCGTGTATCGGCGAAGAGATGATGCCATGTGGGAAGTTGATTGTCGTGCAACGTATCGGAGAAGGTGGAAATGCCGGAACCCGTGGTACGGTTATTTCTTCAAATACCGATCTGAAAGGGGAGACATTCGGCTTTTTTGCCTCTTTGACGCCTGCCTCATCCACTCCGGAACAATACTTCAATGCAAGTGCCGTGGTGAATCCCGACCTCACGGCAACCATATCGCCCGAACAATACTGGCCGGCACTGCTGGGTGCCAGTATGAAGTTTTTCTCGTGGTATCCCTACAGTGGAACCGGTGCACCCACTGCGAACTTCTCCAATCCTGGGCAAATGGTGCTGAATTATACGGCAAACACCGATGCCGCCAACCATGTTGATGTGCTGGCTGCTATATCGGAACCTGCATGGAGCGAAGGGGTGAGCATACATTTCTACCACACGCTGACCAAGGTTACCTTCACGTTTAAAAAGGTAGACCCGGTGCCCGATGTGGTAACTATCGAAAAGATAGAGTTCCAAAATGTGGGGAAAAGCGGAAAACTTACTATTCCCAATATACCGGCTACCACTACCGAACATAACAAGCCTGATTTCGTGTGGAACGACATCACGACGGGGAACATTTCTTCAACTCTCGCCGACAACAACACGGTGACCGAAGAAGCCGTTCTGATGGGTGGTACATTTCTCATGTTACCCACTGCTGCCGACGACTTTCCTGCTACGGCCAAGATTGTTATTACTACCAATTTTGGTGAACGGGAATTCCTGCTCAAGGATATTCTCGATGCTAATCCACACTCGTGGGAGTCAGGAGAGTATATCAACTATAACCTTACGATATCAAACGAGACCTATCAACTGTCAGCCACTCCCCTTGAGTGGGACGAGAGTCCGGTAAATGTGATTTTCGACAAACAGTACTATCTTAAGTTGTCGCAGACCAAGGTGCAGACAGCCCGTAATGCTGCTACTGTTGATATAGAGGTGAAAACAAATTATGATGCAAATCCGGATACAGGCTATCCAGCGGGTGCATTGCTGGATAAGAATGGTATGGAATCGTGGGTAACGGTCAACATGACTCAAACGTCCTTTTCAGAAGGAGTGTATACTTATAATGTTAGTGTTGTGATGCCTGAGTTTGATTCGGGAGTAGGAACCGAACGGTGGACAAGATGCTATATTAATGCAGGTAATCTGCATCATCAGGTGGCTCTTCAACAATGGGGCGGAGACGGAATATGGATGAATTATGATGTACAACTGGATAGCAGTGATGCAGGGGCCGGAATCATGCAACGTCGCAAGATCGTTTTTACTTCAGGTAGTCCTGGCTGGTGGGAGTGGGAAATAACCGGTGTGAATGATCCGGATGATATCTTGCTTAACCGTGAGACCATGATAGAAGCGCACGGTTCGACCGGTGGTACGGTTTTTTCTACTTCAAGGCTAACGTAATATCCGATAAGACGGCCACGCTGACATTAAACAATACGAATGGTGATAATCCCCCTATGACAGTAACATTGACTGTGCCCTAATGGAGGATACGGAAATAGATTAAGAAAGGAAATAAAAATATGCAATATAGGACTTCAATATTCAGAACGATTTTTCTTTTGTCGGCTTTGTTGGCATTGATGGGGTTTATCGGATGTGTACAAGAAGACTTTGAACCAATGCCTCTCCAAACAGGGAATGGGGTACAATTCACCTTGACGGTTCCTGATGTGGATATTCCGTCGGTGACTTCGCGCACAATGGCTGGAGCGGGGGCAGCCAAGAAAGAAGATGAAATAAAGACTGTAGATGTCCTTGTATTTGATGCGTCAAAAACACCTGCGGTATTTTTGGAATGGGTTCGTGGCACGGGAGTTACACAGGATTTGGCAAATAATAACTCTACTGTGAATTTCTCTGCCGTACTTTATCCCACTACCGAATCGACATGCATCGTGGTTGTGGCAAATAGGGAACTTGACGGTATTGCGTCGGAATTCAAGAAGGGGGAAACCACTAAAGTTGAGGCGATGGAAGCACTGCTCCATACCCACACCGGCAAATGGACGGCAAACGGTTCGGCGACTGGTGGTTACACACGGATTCCTATGTACGGTGAAAAGGAAATAGCGAAAATAGCTCCTTCGATGAACCCGATAACCGGCATCAATATGAAACGCATGCTGGCGCGCATTGATATCCGTAATTCTGCATCTAACTTCACAGTAGAAGAAGTTTATCTGGCCAATTACAATACCATAGGATATATTGCCCCGGCATGGGATGTAGCCGGAAAGGTTATCGACCCGGCTCCGGATGCTACGAACCTTCCGGCTGACGGTGGCAAGAAGATGGGAGAAGGGGAGGCAATCCTTTATTCCGTGGATGGAAACACACCCTACAACGGGGAGATTTATACATTCGAAGCACCTGTTGCAGTGGATGCCGGCGGTGTGGGGCAAGACGGAGCTTCGAGCCGCAAGGATGCTGTTTGCCTGATTGTGAAGGGAAAGATTGGTAATGGTAAATCCACTTTTTACCGCGTGGATTTCACAAAAACCGGAAAGATAGGAGAGGATGTTGAATATCTGTCTTTGAAGCGAAACTATAAATACATCATCACCGTAACGGAAGCTTCGGGCATTGGCTATGAAAGTTTCAGGGAGGCATTGGCATCTTATACAGTCATGTCCAATCTTAAGTTCCGGTTGATACATTATGACCGGGATATGGTCAAGGATGTGGTTTACAATGGGCAGTATATGCTTGGTGTGGGTGAATCGGAGGTCAGTGTGACGCAACATCAGAATAATGGTTACGCTATCAATGTTTTTACTGACAATCCCGGCGGCTGGAAGGCTACTGTTACGGAAGGTAATGATTGGCTTGGTTTCACAGGTGGAATGGCCGAGGCCTCAGGGGCTGCGAATGCAGACGCGCAACTTCTATTGAGGATTCCTTATTTTAATAACGGAATTACCGGAATGACCCGTACAGCAACGGTTACGCTGACAGCGGGTCGGTTAACTTACGATATTAAAGTGACGCAGGGGGTGATAGACCCGGGAATCATTAAATTTGTAGATGCATATGGGAATGTGTTGGAAAATGGCCTTTTCTTCCCTATCAGAAATCCTGATGGAGATGAATTGCCTATCGAGCCACAGACGGTGTATGTGATGTTTTCTGTGGATAAAATCAATGTCCAGCTTTTTGGATCTGAAGATCTGTCCACGATTCAGTATCCTGCCGATGGTCTTATTCCACAATTGTACAGAGACAGCAGGAGGTCATTCACTGAAAAGGTGCAAGCGTTTACAGTGCATCCCAATCCGAGGCTTGCGGGCGATGGCACCAGTGCAAGTACCTCTGGCTGGTGGTGGCGTTGGGATATATTCAATTTCTATCTCTATGATAAGGATGGCAGTTATACTGGTTCTATTACTTTGCCAATCAATCAGGGCGAACTGCAGTTCTCATTCCGGTATTATCCCACTGTTGGCAATAGCCGCACCTATAAAGTTCATTTAGGGGCGGAGCAATATTTGCAGTTGTTTGTCAATAATAACTGGACAATTGAGAATGTTGAGGAATTGAACATTGTTGGTGATGACGGAACCGGATTGCTCAGACCTGACGCAGATAGCGATATAGTTGTGGGCAGAACGAATGCGGAGTCGAAGATGTATCAGGGCTCTGTAGTAGATAATGATGATGATGGTAAAGCTAACGATGTGGTAAACCGTGGATATGACTTCAGACTGAAGCTCCATCCCGGAAAATGGAAGGAAGGAAAAAGCGGAACGATAAGAATAACATTTAAGAATGTGATGCATACTGTAGTGAATGAATATTTCCCATTTTATCGCACGATTGACCTTCAGATGGTATCTGAAACAAAATCTTATACAACTGCCGGAAACCCTCTTTTTTACCTTTACCCTATCAGGCATGACAATCGGCTCCTGGTTACGAGTGGTCAAAACAAGGGACGTGTGGCGAGTATTTCTGATGCGGAAACTATATGTAATAATATAGGTGATGGCTGGCGTCTGCCTACTGCAAGTGAATTGTTGCTGTCATTTACCTATGTAGATGCGTTGGGTGGTAATGCGTTGGGAAGCAGTGAAGCATATGGGCAGAATATATATGGATGGTATCAGAATTGGACAGGTAATTATTGGTCGTCCTCGTATTATTCCGAAGGAAGTACAGGTGCATATTTTGAACTCGACTTTGGAGCAGGATACCCGAAATCAGGGTCTGCCACTAATTTTTTTTCGTTGTGTGAGAGATAATAAAAATAGCGGGAAAAAGTATCCCTATCTCTCGGTAGCTTCTTCAGGAGTTACTATCGTCTCCCGCGATGCGGATGGAGGAGTAGATCCTACGTTGCTGTTTGCTTCGGGTGATACTCCTGATACGAGTAATGGAATGAATAAGATTGCTCCGAAACTTCTGATAGGAAACACCAGTCTCAACGGTAAGAGTTGGGCAGAAGCAAAGGCGGCATGCGAGAGCATAGGGGCCGGATGGCGTCTGCCTACCCAGTGCGAAATGTATATGATCGTTAGTCTGGGGGGAACTAAACTTAGTCTCGATAATCAAGGATTTGGTGCTTCGGCAGACTGGGGAACTGATTTTCAAAAAAATTGCTGCCATGCACTGGGCATTGACTGCACGAGACAATGCTTATTGGTTAGTAGGATATAATTGGGAGTCAGCCCGTAGCCGTAATGAATTTAGTGCATGGACCGATCCGGGAACATCGACCTGGCCCAGCTATCGCTGTGTGCGGTCTGTTGTAGATTAAAACCTGAATGAGTTGTATCAGATACTTTTCAAAAGCATCTTGATACAACTCATTTTTATACTACTTCGGTGTTCCTTTTTTCTATAACGTCTCAATAATACTTCTTTGTTTCTCGATAAGCGCAATCCTCTGTGCCTCTCCACTACCTGAAATCAGAGTAGAATGTCTTCTCAACGACTGTATCCAGTTCTTCTGTATCTCACAGATTTGCGGGCTTTGCGAATCCATGGAATTGATGGAATATACCCTAAAAAGACTGATTTGGTAATCCTTATTGGCAACATAGGTATAAGTCGCTTCAAAATCAATGTTCGACAGGTAAATGTACAATTCATGTCCATTGCTATACTCTCCTTTCACTGATAAATGTTTCAGGTCGATGAGTAACTGTTGCAGTTCGTTCTTCAGATACATGACGTCTGGCGTAGATATCAGATTCAATCCGGCAAAATACTTAATCTCTTTTACAAAAGAACTGAATACGTTGCTGTCCCATATAAAGTAGGTTTTTCCGGCTCTCTTTAATCCTTCGCTCAATTTCTTGTGAGAAGCGACTATTTTGTCGGGCACATGCATGTCGCTCAGAGAATTGGGAGTCTTCACTTTCCCATTCTGGTAAATCCACCGGCACAGGCGGAACTTGGACAGATACTCATAGGCCGAGTAAAAGGTAAAAGGAATTGTATTGGTTGCAGAATACACTTCAGTGGCACTGTCTCCTTTCATGGAATTGAAGATTCGCAGGTAACGCTCTACTATTTCATGATAACTTTCATATAAATTGGGTGAATGCAGAAGATTCACATCGAAAGTGACCCGGTTGGATAGATGGTTTCCGATAATCTGGTCGATGGAAATACCCAGATTATGGGAAATTACGGCTATTTCATCAAAGGTGAATGCGACTTGCCCCCCCCCGCAATCTGCGGTAGACGGCCTCTTTCCCCATATATAATGTATCTGTCAGATAATTGGCTAAGTTCTGCCCTGGGGGAATTCTCTCTTTCATTTCGTTAATCAACTCTTTTACAATGTAATTTTTGGTCATAGCCTTTTCTTTTTTGTTAATAATCAAATGTCATAGGACGAATTTGTGACATATACAAATATAGAGCTTGTTAACGGAACTTTTGTGATTGAAATCATGTGGTGAAAGCGATAGTCTTTTCTTATTGAAAAGAATGCGAAGGTAAATAGTTGAAAGATGAAAAAAACAGATAGTAGTTCTATCTGTTTTCGAAATCAGGCACTTATTATTTGAAAAATTTCAGTTTTCGGAAAAAAGGAGCTATAGTGCATCGATAATTTCTCGCTGTTGCTTGAAGAACTGGATGCGCTGCATTTCGCCACTTTCCGATATCAGCGTGGAGAACTTCTTCAATGACTGAATCCACTCCTTCAGGCCCCGGAACATTTCGCTATCTTGCGTGGTGATGGAGTTGATGGAATATATCCGGATCAGACTGAGCTGTATTGTGTCAGTCTCCAGATAACTGTAGGTAGCCTCGAAGTTGATATTCGAAATATAGATCTTGATGTCGTAGCCCGTTTTGCTCTTTCCTCGGGCAGCTAACTCTTCCAGGTCGTCTACTACCGAGAGCAGTTCCTCCTTCAGGAGGTTCTTGTCTTCATCGGATATGAGGTGTACATCACAGAAGTACTGGATGTCATTCACCAGATGACTGAAGATCATATTATCCCAGATATAATCTACAGAACGGATATGGGCTACCGCACTGGCATATTCTTTTTGTTTATCTACTATCTTCTGCGGAATTTCCATTTCTTCAAAATGCCTGCATTTTATGTTTTCATTCTGATACATCCATTTGAATAGCCGGAATTTGGAAAGCATATTATAGTTCAATGAGAGAGTTAGCGGAATAATGTTGGATGAAGTCCCGATTTCCGAGTTCTCTTCTTCTTTCACTTTCCGGAACAGCTCCACCTGCTTTTCCAAGATGGAGTAGT
>Ga0192241_10785_pt1 | contig 11724 bp, 7 predicted proteins | sample Koala_Koa27_I3_FD_131239 | JGI IMG/M metagenome (GOLD analysis project Ga0192241, IMG submission 131239) | Enriched cells from koala feces incubated with labeled cellulose particles, San Francisco Zoo, California, United States - Koala_Koa2-7_I3 ... | reverse complement strand
CAATAGTCAGATTACGTAGCTTCAAGAAGTTTCCTTTTTCAAGATGCAGCGTACTAGCTTCTGTAGCCTGATTAGTTTGGTTAAGTGTCAAACGAGAGTTTTTCGAATATAAATTGGTACGAGGATCATTGGGATTCTCCGGATCATAAAAATAATGATCTTTTTGAAGTTCTTTCGACAGTCCATAACCCAAAATTGTGGATGTAGAATTCTGTCCTACCGAATACCAATAAATAGAAAATCCTGCTGCCCCTTGCCAATTCATAGAAACATCAAATCCCTTCCACGTTACTGCTCCTTGTAATCCATAATAATATTTCGGAACGGATGATACCTTCTGAAATTTCTTATCATAATCATTCCCATAAAGTCCATCTCCATTTATATCTGCATAAATATAGTCACCATACCATAAATTGGCCTTCCCAATCTTCTGGTTAGGATAAAACACATAACCCTGATCTTGCATCGCTTTCAACCACTGCATATCTTGCTCTGTACGAATCATCCCATCTTTAGGACCTCCGGCAGGATTAACCAATCCATTGTTAAAAAAGTAAGTAGCATCTCCTTTATAAGGTTCCTTTAAATAATATTCATTTATGATATGTCCCTCAATTATCCTGTTATCTCCTCCATCAGAAACATCCCCTAAATTTGATTTATAGATATAATTACCATTTTCATCATACTCCCAACCTTTTTTTTAAGGCTCCTTTAAATTTACTAACAAGATTCTTGTTATAAGAGAAATTTCCAGAGAAAGAGTAGGACCATTCATCGACACGGTCATTCCAATTTAATGTGAACTCAACACCCTTATTAGTAACCTCTGCATAATTTTGCCGAGCCGGTGTCTTGTTTCCCATAGTTGCATAAACGCCCGGACGATAAAGAATACCATCAGTTACTTTATTATAAATATCAAACTCTCCTACCAATCTATTATTCAAAATAGCAAAATCCAGTCCGATATTAGTCTGCGTAACACTCTCCCAACGTAATTTCTGGTTAGCAATCACAGTCTGTGCCAATCCTGAAGTTAACTTATCTCCAAAAATGTAATTACTCCCTGAATAAGTAGCTTGCCACTCATAGTCTCCAATACTATTATTACCTAATTTCCCCCATGACAACCGTATTTTTAGATTATCAAAAGGTGAACCCTGCATAAACGATTCTTCAGAAACACGCCACCCCCCAGAAAAAGACGGAAAGAATCCCCAACGGCTTTCCGGTGCGAAACGAGAGGAACCATCATAACGGGCATTGACCTCAAACAAATACCTACTTTTATAAGCATAAGTCAAACGACCGAAAAAAGACCGGGAAGTATTTTCCCAAGTAGTCCCTGTTATGTTACTCAATTCCGTATACGTAGACAAGTCAGTCAGACTAGCATCGGCAGCTCCTTGCTTGGCCATATCCGTATTAAATCCCCAATTACGTATAGCCTCATAACCAACAAGTGCTCCCAAATCATGTTTACCAAAACTTCTAGTCCAATCCAACGTCTGTACAAAACGCCATCTTTTCGACTCTTCCGAATAAACAGCCTTCGACATGTTTTCCAAGGTTGTAGGTTGTTCTACTAACTTACCTCTTCTAAAACTATATCTCCCAATTTGTTTGGAAAGCCAGTCTGCATCATGTCGATAACGCATATAGTCAAACTCTACATGATATACAAAATCTTTGAGAATTGTTGCATCAGCAAACATAGAAGTATTTAATTGTTCATATTTAAAAGAACCACCCGAAGAAGCTAATAAATGAAGAGGATTAGAAGACGTCGGATCTTCTTCCACAGCTTCGGGAAGTCCTAATTTTCCATCATATTCAGGATAAATATCCGGCGGAAGTTTCTGCCCATGTATTCCACCTGTAAAAGCATCTACCTCATTACGGTCCTGGTCTGTATGATAGCCATGTGAACGGTTGCCTATCTGTAACCAATCTTTCACTTTTACAGTAATATTTGAGCGTATATAATATTTCCGTAGTCCTGTATTTTGCACCAATCCTGGATTATCCAGAAAAGAACCAGAGAAATTATAATTCACATTATCAGAAGCACCAACAACAGAAATTGTGTGTTCACTCATAATTTTATTTTGAAACAGTTCCTTATACCAATCTGTATTTGGATAAGCGACATAGTTAGGATAACCTGATTCCGTAAGTTCATTTGGATTCTTTTCTGCCTCTCTCCATTCGTTTATTGTATTTTGACTGAAAATATCACTTTGCCCGATATTTCGTGCAGATTCATTCATTAATTCGAAATAATCGGCGCTATTACTCACAAGCTGAATTAGATTCGACGGTTTATTCAAAGAAAATTTCCCCGAATAATTCACTGATGTTTTTCCTTTTTTTCCTTCTTTAGTGGTAATCATTATAACGCCATTTGCCCCGCGATTACCATAAATAGCACATGAAGCTGCATCCTTTAAAATGGAAATGGAGGCAACGTCATTAGGATTAATATCATTAAATGATAATTCCATTCCGTCAACCAACACCAAAGGATTAGAATTATTCAAAGTACCAACACCACGAATGCGTATAGTCGCCATATCACTATTGGGTTTACCAGATAACTGCAAAGTCTGCACTCCAGCACTCATTCCGGACAATGCCATTGAAAGATTAGTCAAAGGACGAGAATCCAATTCTTTTTCAACATCAATCGTTGAAACGGCTCCTGTTAAGTTTATTTTCTTTTGCGTTCCATAACCTACCACAACAACCTCATCCAATTGTTTTGAATCCTCTTTCATCGTCACGTTCAACGTCATCGGCCTGGTTATTTTCTGCGTATATGTAGTGTAACCTATTGAAGTAAATTTCAGTGTCGAACCTTCCGGAACCTGCAACTGATAATTGCCGTCTATACCGGTGATGGTTCCTTGAGTCACCCCCTCTATCATCACAGTCACTCCCGGAAGAGTCTCTCCAGATTCGTCCACGACCTTTCCTGTCACCTTGTTATCCTGCTGTTGAGATGAAACCTTGTTTAATACAATCTGGCGTTTTTCAATCGTATAAGATACTCCTTCGCCTTTAAAAAGTTTATCCAGTACCAGAGTCATCAGTTCATTCTTCACAGAAATGCTTACTATACGGCTAACATCAACAATATCTTTGTTATACAGGAAGCGATATTCTGTCTGATTTTCGATACTAGTCAAGACCTCCTCTACAGTCACGTTCTTCAGTCGTAATGTAATTTTGGCGGATTGTGCAAGGATAGGTATACTGACGGCTTGCAGAGCTATACAAAACAACCATATAGCACAAATTCTCCCCATTTTTACATTCGCAGGTACATTAATTCTCTTTTTCATTTTTCTAATTGAAATAAGTTTCATACCTTTACATGTTTGGTTATTGGTTCTACAAATAAGTTGATTAACGAATAACTGAATCTTTGGAAAGGAAGGTGAGTCAGACCTTCCTTTTTTATCAGTTTTTTCGGAAGTAAGATTCACTGATTATGTCTTTCCCATGGCTTGTATTATTTAAAGGTTAATAAATGTGTTTTTCTCTCGTAGCTATCAATAAGACGTTTCTAAAAATAAAAGCCACATTCCATATCACATAATTTTTTCATCCTGACTATTTTTTCATCAAACTATCGTTTATCCCAAATAATCTTTCTATTTTTACCCCCAACAATAGAATCTCTACTACAATACTATGTCAAATATCCAACAACAGACTTCCGACGACCGTTTTCTGGTAATAGCACTGAAAAAGGATGATAAACAGGCTTTTACCCGATTATTCCATGCCTATTATAAAGATCTGGTGTTGTTTGGCGGTACTTACATTCCAGAGAAATCTACCTGCGAGGATATTGTACAGAATATCTTTCTCAAATTATGGAATGACCGGAAAACACTGGAAATTGAGAATTCACTAAAATCATATTTACTGAAAGCAGTCCGGAACTACTGTCTGGATGAATTGCGCCATCGCAGGATTATAGATGAACACGTTGCTTATGAACTTAAATCGGGCTCTATAGATATAGATACAACGGAAAACTACATACTGTACTCCGATTTATGCCGGCAACTCAAAAATGCATTGGAGCAATTACCTCCCCAGGAAAGAGAAGTATTTGAAATGAGCCGGTTAGAAAATATTAAATATCAGGAAATAGCCAATCGCCTCAATATCTCTGTCAGAACAGTGGAAGTACGCATCAGCAAGGCATTGAAGCAGCTTCGCTTTTTATTAAAAGATTTTTATTTGCTACTTCTCTTCTTTCTTTTCCACTAATGGATGTGGGATTTTCTTTCTGAAACGTCTATTATATATAAGGTAAAATGCATATGATAAATAAAGATTCAGACATAGAAATTATAATTTCCAAATATCTCTCGAAAGAGGCTACACCAGAAGAAATAAAGGTACTGGAAGATTGGATATCGGCTACTCCCGAAAACTACAGGAGCTTTCTGTCACAAAAGAATGTGTGGGAAGTCAGTCACCCGGCTTTTAATCCGGAAGAGATAGATGTGGACAGCGCGCACAGAAAAGTTATGGAGCAGATTCTTCATCAAAATCAACCGGCAGCGGTCCGTCCTAAGTTATCTTTCCTGCACTACTGGCAGCAAATTGCAGCTATCTTACTTCTTCCTCTACTGATATTATCCGCTTATCTTTATTTTAGGCCAGCTCAACAAATTGCGGAAACTTATCAGGAGTTATTCACTCCTTACGGCACTTGGTCGGTAGTGAATCTGCCCGACGGCTCTAAGGTTTGGCTAAATGCCGGAAGTTCTCTAAAATATCCTACTCAATTCAATGATAAGCAAAGAGTGGTTTCAATGCAAGGTGAAGCCTATTTTGAAGTAGAATCCGATAAGGAACATCCTTTCATCGTACAAACGAAAGAACTGACTGTAGAAGCTACCGGCACAGCATTCAATGTGAACGCATATACTTCGGACAATGTAACAGCTGTGACATTAGTAAAAGGAAAGGTAGCAGTAACTCTTGACAAGAAAAAAACAATTTCCCTTTCACCGGGAGAGAAGATTGACTATAATCTGGTAACTTCTTTGTATAACGTCAACAAAACCAATACTTACAAATGGTGCTCATGGAAAGATGGAGTACTCATTTTTAGAGACGATCCACTGGAATATGTATTCAAGCGTTTGGGGCAAACTTATAATGTGGAGTTTATTTTGAAAGATGCCGAATTAGGAAAATATTCCTATAAGGCGACTTTTGAGGGTGAATCTTTGAATGAGATCTTACGCTTGCTCGAAATGAGTGCACCCATCCAGTGCAAAGAAGTCAGTAACCGTAGTAACAATAGCGAGAAGTTTGAAAAGCAACGTATAGAGGTGAGCAAGACTGTGCAATAATAAGCAAAGAGGGTTCCGACTGATTCAAAAAGGCGTTTCCGTATGCTTTAAAAAGGATATTATTCTCACCATATTGAGAATAAATTCTCATAGTAATGAGAAAAGTTTCTCACTGTGATGAGAATTTTTTCTCATCACAGTGAGAATACTTGAGAATTTACTTCATCTTATACACCAGTGTACCACCTTTTACAATCTCTTCGTGTGAGATTGTTTTCTTCGTATATGGTTCACCATTCAATGTAATACTATCTACATATTTATGTTCTTTCGATAGATTCTCTGCAATAATTGTGAAAGTCTTGCCATCAGCCAAATGCAAAGTCATCTTCGGTAATTGCGGAGCACCGAATACATATTCCGCACTCACCGGATCTACCGGATAGAATCCCATCGCACTAAGCATATACCAGGCAGACATCTGTCCGCAATCATCGTTCCCACAAAGTCCGTCAGGTTTGTTCTTGTATTGAGTATCAAATATTTCACGAACCAGTTCTTGTGTACGTTCCGGACGACCTGCCAGTGCATATAAATAAGTAACATGATGACTTGGCTCATTGCCATGAGCATACTGCCCAATCAATCCGGTAACATCTGCCAAACTCTCTCCTTCCAGTTGAACTGTAAACAAAGAATCCAGTTTATTCAAGAAAGGCTCTTCACCGCCAAACAACTGGATCAATCCCGGTACATCATGTTGTACATGCCAGGTATATTGCCATGCATTTCCTTCTGTATAATCTCCACCGATACTTTCAGAATGTCCTAGTGCACTTGGGTTAAATGGAGCTTTCCAAGTTCCGTCAGCCTTGCGCGGACGCATGAACTTCGTTTGCGGATCGAACATATTCTTATAATAATCAGCACGTTTTGCAAAATATGCCGCATCTTCCTCTTTACCCATACGACGTGCCATATCGGCAGCAGCATAATCATCATATACCGATTCTAAAGTAGAAGATACAGATTCAGCTTTTATCAGGTCTGTCGGGAAATAACCATATTTTGTATAAACTTCCCAATCGGACTTCAACGGATGAGACACCGTCTGCGTCTTCTTTATTATATTGAAAGCACGTTCAGCATCAAAACCACGGAATCCTTTACGATAGGCTTCGGCAATAACTGATACGCCGTGATTACCAATCATACAGAAATTCTCCTTCCCCCACAATCCCCAAATGGGTAAGAAGCCTTGCACTTCACCTTGTTCAATGAGAGAATTAACAAAGCCATCCACACGTTCGGGAATCATTAATGTATAAAATGGATGAGCGGCACGATAAGTATCCCACAAAGAGAACGTGGAATAGAAAGTACCCGTTCCGGCTTTTACTATAGAATCAGCGGCATTGCGATACATACCGTCAACATCCGAAATCTGATTGGGTTGAATCAATGCATGATAGAAACAAGTGTAGAAATTAGTTTTTTCATCATCCGTACCGTCTATTTCAATACGACTCAAATAGTTATTCCATTCATTATGGGCAGCAGTCTTCACTCCTTCAAAATCCCAGGCAGGAATTTCTGCTTCCAGATTCTTTTTAGCCCCATCAACACTGGTAGTAGAAAGAGCCACTTTCATCATCAGCTCGTCTCCCGGTTGCATATCGAAAGAGGCAATAATACGTTTGCCTTTTTCTGTCTCTCCCATCGGAAGATAAATCGAATCGACTACCGGACGGTTGAATTTCATCACAAAGAAATAATCCTGATTCACCCATACCGTATTATTGACATGTCCTGTCAGTGTCTGCGCATCTTCCCAATTTACTTCGCAACTGTTGACCTGTGAATGATATTGCTCTTCTCTCCATGCAGGACCATGTTGCAGGTCGATCAATATAGAGGCAGAATCAGCTTTATGATAAGTATAGCGGTGAAGGGCAGCATGGATAGATGCTGTCAGTTCCGCTTTCACCTGTGGATCGGAAAGTTCCGCAGTGTAATATCCCGGAGTAGCCGCTTCTTTGTCTTTAGGGAAATGACTACGATAAGCATCCCACGCACGGACACGTGTACCCGTGACCGGCATCACTAGAATATCGCCTAAATCCATACAGCCTGTTCCATTCAGATGTGTCTGTGTAAATCCCCAAACCAGAGAATCCTCATAAACATATTCAGAACAGTAACGCCAACCGACTGCACCAGTCACAGGGCTGGTTTGTATCATACCGAAAGGATAACATGCGCCGGGAAATGTATGCCCGTTGTCTGCGCCACCGATAAAGGTATTAACGTATTGAGTATAATCTTTTGTATCCGTCTTTTCAGCCGGAGTACAAGAAGAATAAAAAAACAAGCCTGCTGCCAGAGTTGCAGCCATAAAAGGGGTTTTTCTTCTCATGGTAAATATAATAATGTTAAGTTAATGTCGCATTATATATGCTGATATTTATCTAATTTTTCACGATAGTAGCTTTCTACATCTTTCCAGTGGTAATAAGGAGCTACGTCTGTTTTCACCGGTAGTTTAGTTTCCTTTTCATTAAGTAATACTTTTACCAATACATCGTTACTTCCTTTTTTATGGAAAAAGACGAATTGCACGTTACTAGCCATCGGGAAAATATCATACGCTCTCCATTGTTCGGATAACTTTTCTACGTCAGGGTAAGATTCTCCATAATGATTCAGTTCCAATAAAGCGACTAACGGTAACAGACAAGACTCATGGCCAAATCTTAAAGTGGCCTGGTTCTTACCTTCTTTCAAAGCAGCATCTGCCCTATCTAAAATATTACGCAACAAGTCGGCTTCCCGATAGGGCATCAAACCATCCGTTACAGGAGAACAAGCGTGTGTCAGATACCAATATAAGTTGTTACAACTCCATAGTTCATAACACTCTTCATCTGTGAAAAGAGAATATAGCTGCATATCTGTATCATGACTCTGCATATTACAAGCCAAATCAAAAAGACGTCTCATCAGGCGCGCTTCATCAACATTTGCTTTTACATACGCTTCGTCTGTAAACAATGTTTTCATCAAGCGTTGCGGACGTACATGGGTAGCTTCAAAATCTTTCTGAACCTTTTTCACTTTATCGGAACCAGCTATTTTACTCAAATCCTTGGCAGGAGGATTCATGTAATACATATCATGATAACTAGCATCATTCTTGATACATAAATTAGGATTCATCGCCTGCAATTGGAGGCATTCGGATGTCATGGATAATATACACCGGATGACAACTGTGGAACGGGCATCCACTTCTGTTCCATCAGCAAATATCTGTGGGAAATTAGTATACATACGCTTTGCAATTCCTCTGTGTTGGCGTGCTCCCACCGAAGTCAGTTCACCAAGACGACCTTCCGCCATATCAGCCATGCGCAAAACAATATCCAGTGTGTTTTACCTGTTGCAGTAAGTTTGTTTAAAGAGTCGGCTTTTAATAAAGTTTGCTTGGGGAAACGATAATCATTCGGATCAATCAGATACCGTGAGCCATGACGCATATATGTGCTGATATAAAAAGGTTCGTACCCCTTAGGAGCAGCTGTCTGCTTAGCAGTAGGCGTAGGATATGCATAATAATTATTAGCGGATAAATACCGGTTTGCACGGATCTCTTCACGAGCAGTTTGCGCTTGTACCGTCCATACAAACAAGAGCAATAAAAGAATAGACGTGAGTTTTTTCATGATAGTATTATTCAATGTATTAATAGTTGTGCCACAAAATTAGAGATTTCTTCTCATTTAAAAGGATTTGATACAGACAAATATACTTAAATCTTAAATGGAGGAAGTTCCTTTTTATGTGGATTCGCTGTGATAAAACAAAAATTCGTACGACTTATTGAATAAATATCAACTCAATTATTTATCTTTGTTAGCTTAATAACAAGCTGGCGCAAAAAACAATAAGTATAATGAAAGATTTCTTGAAATTTACACTTGCCACGGTGACAGGTATCATTTTGTCAAGTATTGTATTATTTATAATCAGCATGGTAACGTTGTTTGGCATCATGTCTGCTTCGGACACAGAAACAATCGTAAAAAAGAATTCTGTAATGATGCTCGACTTAAACGGAACGTTGGTTGAACGTACGCAAGAAGATCCGCTGGGTATTTTATCACAGTTGTTGGGTGACGGATCTAACACATACGGACTGGACGATATTCTTTCTTCCATCCAGAAGGCTAAAGAAAACGAAAATATTAAAGGGATTTATCTGCAGGCAAATTCATTAGGCACCTCCTATGCTTCTTTACAGGAAATCCGTAACGCACTGCTCGACTTCAAAGAAAGTGGAAAATTCGTTATTGCTTATGCCGACTCCTACACGCAGGGACTTTATTATCTTTCCAGCGCAGCCGATAAGGTGTTGCTCAATCCCAAGGGAATGATTGAATGGCGGGGTATCGCCTCTGCTCCCCTGTTCTACAAGGATCTGCTACAAAAAATAGGAGTTGAGATGCAGGTGTTCAAGGTGGGAACTTACAAATCTGCCGTAGAGCCGTTTATTGCTACGGAAATGAGTCCTGCCAACCGCGAACAGGTTACCACATTTATCACTTCTATCTGGGGACAGGTTACGGAAGGGGTATCTACTTCACGTAATATTTCTGTAGACTCACTGAATGTTTATGCAAATCGCATGCTCATGTTCTATCCGGCAGAAGAGAGTGTAAAATGCGGATTGGCTGATACTCTGATTTATCGCAATGATGTGCGCAATTATCTTAAGAAATTGGTAGAGATCAATGAAGATGATAATCTTCCTATATTAGGATTGGGCGACATGATGAACGTAAGGAAAAATGTGCCGAAAGATAAAAGCGGTAATATCGTAGCTGTTTATTATGCATCCGGTGAGATTACAGACTATCCGAGCTCTGCAACTTCCGAAGATGGGATTGTCGGTTCGAAAGTCATTCGTGACTTGCGCAAATTGAAGGATAATGATGATGTGAAAGCTGTTGTACTCCGTGTCAACTCTCCAGGTGGAAGTGCTTTCGCCTCGGAACAAATCTGGCATGCTGTGAAAGAGCTGAAAACAAAGAAACCGGTCATTGTCTCTATGGGTGATTATGCTGCGTCAGGAGGTTACTATATCTCTTGCGTTGCCGATACGATTGTTGCAGAGCCTACTACCCTGACCGGTTCTATCGGAATCTTCGGTATGATTCCTAATGTGAAAGGATTGACTGATAAAATCGGTTTAAGTTATGATGTCGTAAAAACGAATAAATACGCTGATTTCGGAAATATCATGCGTCCGTTTAACGAGGATGAGAAATCATTGCTTCAAATGATGATAACTGAAGGATATGATACCTTTGTAACTCGTTGTGCCGAAGGACGTCACATGACGAAGGAAGCTATCGAGAAGATTGCTGAAGGTCGCGTATGGACTGGAGAAACTGCTAAAGAACTGGGATTAGTAGACGAATTAGGTGGTATTGACAAGGCACTGGATATTGCTGTTGCAAAAGCCGGTATCGAAGGTTATACCGTTGTGTCTTATCCGGAGAAACAAGATTTCCTGTCTTCCCTGCTTGATACGAAACCGACGAATTATGTAGAATCACAATTACTGAAAAGTAAATTAGGAGAGTACTATCAGCAATTCGGTTTACTGAAAAATCTGCAAGAACAATCCATGATTCAGGCACGTATTCCGTTCGAACTGAATATTAAATAAACCGTAATACATGGACGAACACTTTATCAAGATACATAAGTGGCTCTACCCTGCCTCCTGGCTCTACGGAGCAGTGGTAATGATGAGAAATAAACTCTTTGACTGGGAAGTTCTCCAATCAAAGAGCTTTGATATACCTATCATCAGCGTAGGTAATCTCGCTGTAGGAGGGACAGGAAAAACTCCGCACACTGAATATCTGATAAAGTTTCTTTGTAACCAATATAAGGTAGCTGTATTAAGCCGGGGATACAAACGGCACACGAAAGGCTATGTACTGGCAACTCCGGAAAGTACGGCAAGAAGCATTGGCGACGAACCTTACCAGATGCATCAAAAATTCCCGTCTGTCACAGTAGCTGTCGACGAAAAGCGTTGTCATGGCATAGAAAAGTTGCTTGCACTGCAAAAGCCTTCAGTAGATGTTATCCTATTGGACGATGCTTTCCAGCACCGATACGTCAAACCGGGATTGAGTATTCTGTTAACGGATTATCACCGGTTATTCTGTGATGACACTTTGCTCCCCGCAGGACGGCTTCGTGAACCAATTAGCGGCAAGAACCGGGCGCAAATCGTTATTGTCACCAAATGCCCGCAAGACATCAAGCCTATTGATTACAACATTATCACGAAACGACTGAATCTTTATCCATATCAACAGTT